>Ga0315904_10000202_pt1 | contig 97439 bp, 80 predicted proteins | sample LakEriMetagenome_6_FD_203529 | JGI IMG/M metagenome (GOLD analysis project Ga0315904, IMG submission 203529) | Freshwater fungal communities from buoy surface, Lake Erie, Ohio, United States - Buoy 12 MA120 | ecosystem: Environmental > Aquatic > Freshwater > Lake | place: USA: Lake Erie, Ohio...
ATCGACGTTTTGTTCTTCCATCATCCGGCGGCCTGGTGGATCTCGGCGCAGGTGCGCGGGGAGCGCGAGCACTGCGCCGACGACCTGGCGGTGCGGGCCCTGGAACGGGACCGGGCCGGCACGCGGCTCTCGTATGCCCGGGCGCTCGTGTCGCTCGAGGAGCGGCGGATGGCGACGGCGTTCGCGATGGCGGCCGACGGCGGGAGCCTTGTGGACCGCATACGCCGGCTGTCCGGGGTGGAGGCCCCGCAGGCTTCTCCCGCGCGGCTCGTCGCGGGTGCGCTCGCCACGGCCTGCATGGTGGCGGTGGTGGCGGCCGGCGCCGCCGCCCCGCGGCCCGCGCTCGCCGCGGAGGAGCAGGCATTGCCCGAGGACACCAACGCCATCACGAGCCTCACGCCGGAGGAGGCGAAGAAGCTCGTGGCTGAATCCGGGCGTCAACTGAACCTCTGCAGCCTCACGTCGCTCTCTCCGGAAGTCGCAGCGGTGTTGGCGGGCTTTAAGGGTGAGGGGTTTTGTCTCGACGGCCTGACGACGCTTTCGCCCGAGGCCGCCGGCGCGCTTGCGAAGTTGCAGTTACAGCCGGATTCGGGGAACTGTTGGTTGTCCCTCAATGGCCTCACTTCGCTCACCCCCGAGACTGCAAAGGCGTTGGCGGAGTTCACGGGGGAACGGCTGCACCTCAATGGCCTGACCACGCTCTCGCCGGAGGCCGCCACGGCGCTCGCGGGATCCCAAAGCAACTCCCTGTTGCTGCTCAGGCTCACCGCGATTACCCCCGAGGTCGCCACGGCGCTCGCGGACTTCAAGGGCGCCTATCTGCAACTCGACGGCCTGACCACGCTCTCCGACGAGGTGGCAATGGCGTTCGCGGGCGCGAAGTGCCGGGCACTTCTGCTGCTCAGCCTGACCACGCTCTCTCCCGAGGCGGCAATGGCGTTCGGGAAGTCCGCGGGATGGGTTTGTCTTCCAGAAAACGTGAAGAAGAACTTCGCGGCCCGATATCCCTTGAGTCCGGACAACGCGGGGGCGTATGTCCGGGTGCTCGGCGGCCGCCTTTCCGGCGTCACCTCCCTCGATTCCCCCGACTCCGTCGCCATCGCCAGAGTCCTCGCCGCGTACAAGGGCGACATGTTGGTTCTCGACGGCCTGACCGCGCTCTCCCCCGAGGCGGCAATGGCGCTCGCGGAGTACGCGGGAATCATTGTTGTTCCGGAAAACGTGCACAAGAAATTCGGCGTCAAGTATCCCTTGAGTCCAGACAACGCGCGGGCGTATGCCCGGGTGCTGAACGGCAACCTTTCCGGCGTCACCGCCCTCGACTCCCCGGACTCCGTCGCCATCGCCGAAGCCCTCGCCACATACAAGGGAAGGCTCTCCCTCCCCAACCTGAAAAAAATCTCCCCCAAGACGCTCTCGGCCCTGCTCAAGAAGGAAGACGTCCAGATCCCGCTCATCGAGACGCTGGAACTGATCCCCGAGCCCGACGGCAGCTTCACCGACGACTTTGTGATCCCCGAAGGCTTCAAGGAACGGCAAGCGCGGTAGCGAACGCGATGACCCAGGAAGCCAGGAGCGGAAGCGACTGGAATAGACGACCTCACACGCACCGTCATTCCGGCGGCTCCCCGTGAACGGAACGCACCTTCTCACCACTTCGTGACCCTCCCCAACCCCCGAGGCCTTCGATGAACCTCGCCCTCACCTCGCTCCTCGATCTGCTGCCCGCGACGACGGCCATGCGCCTCGGCTGGGTGTGCATCCACTCGGTCTGGCAAGCCGCGGCCGTGGCGGCGCTACTCGCCGTCGCCCTGCGGCTGATCCCGCGGCGGTCCACCGCCGCGCTCAACGCCCGCTATCTCTTGGCGGTGGCGGCGCTCTTCGCGTTGCCGGTGCTGGCCGTGGCCACGTTCCTCGCCGTGCCCGGCGAGCGTACGTCGGACCGCGGTCTCACGGGCCCGGCAGCTGCGGCAGTCGCCGGGATGCCGGTTGCCAAAGAGGTGCTCGTGATGCCGCACGGCGCGGGTGCCGCGAACTCGGCCGCGGCCGCCTCGTCGTCGCGTGCCGCCGTGGCCGTGCTCGCGCAGGATCTCGCATCCCGGGTTGAACCCTGGCTGCCCTTGGCGGCGGCCGCATGGGTGGCGGGCATGCTCGTGGCGGCGGTGCGGATGATGGCCGGCTGGGCGCTCACCCGCCGGCTCGTCGCCCGGGCGACGGCCGTGGCCGACGGCCGCTGGCAGGCCCGTGTGAACCGCTGGCGTCGGGCGCTTGATATCGACGGTATGGTGCGACTGCTGGCGTCCGACGCGATCGGCGCGCCGGTGGTGGTGGGCTGGCTCAAGCCCGTGATCCTCTGGCCGGCGGGGGCGCTGGTGGGCATGGGGCCGCAGGAGATCGACGCGATCATCGCGCACGAGCTGGCTCACGTGCGGCGTCGCGACATGCTCGTGAACCTGCTGCAGGCCTGCATCGACGTTTTGTTCTTCCATCATCCGGCGGCCTGGTGGATCTCGGCGCAGGTGCGCGGGGAGCGCGAGCACTGCGCCGACGACCTGGCGGTGCGGGCCCTGGAGTCGGGCGGGCAGGGCACGCGGCTCTCGTATGCCAAGGCGCTCGTGTCACTCGAGGAGCGGCGGATCGCCACGGCGTTCGCGATGGCGGCCGACGGCGGGAGCCTCGTGGACCGCATCCGCCGGCTGGCCGGCGTGGAGGCCCCACAGGCTTCTCCCGCGCGGCTCGTCGCGGGCGTGCTCGCCACGGCCTGCATGGTGGCGGTCGTGGTCGCCGGCGCCGTCGCCCCGCGGCCGGCGCTCGCGGCGGAGGAGAAGGCATTGCCCAAAGACACGAACACCATCACGAGCCTCACGCCGGAGGAGGCGAAGAAGCTGGCGGCGGAATCCGGGCCACGGCTGTTCCTCCGCGGCCTGACGACGCTCTCGCCCGAGGTCGCCAGTGAGTTGGCGAAGTTCGGCGGCGTGGCCCTGACCATCAAGTGCGGCGACACGATCGACGTGGAAACCGCCCAGGCGCTCGCGCAGTTCAAGGGCAACATGATCCGGCTCGACGGCCCCACGACGATTTCGCCCGAAGCCGCCGAGGCGCTGGCGGCGTTCAAGGGGATCGACCTGAACCTCTCCGGTCTGACCACGCTATCCGACAAGGCCGCCAAGGCACTCGCGCAGTTCAACGGCACATTGCTGTTCCTCAACGGCCTGACCACGATTTCCCCCGAAGTCGCCACGGCGCTCGCCGAGTTCAAAGGGTCGTTGTACCTCAACGGCCTCAAGACGCTGTCGCCGGAAGCGAAGAAGGCGCTCGAGAAGTCGAATCGCCGGGTCTCCCTCAGCGGCCTGAACAAGACCGATGCCACCAAGGACAAACCGGGATCTGTCCCATCTACGGATGAAGGCGCCGGCAAACGCACGCTGAGCGAGGATGAGATGGAGCATCTGCGGAAGGTGGTGGCCGACAGCGATTTCGTGGCCTGCATGACCCTCGGCCCGGCCGGATTCACGGGGAACTCGCATAGGCATGAGGCGAAAGTGACCGCGATCTGCAAGGGTAGCCCGCGGACTACGGTCGTGTTTGCCGCGATCAACCCCGACCCTCCTGCGCTGCCTGCCCCGATTGACCCGCCGCCCGCGAACCCGCTGCCCACTATCGGCCCCGGCGACTACGTCGTGATCCTCAATCGCCGTGAAATCGTGAGCTCATTTCCGCTGGCTGACACGCTTGGCAAGAGCTACAACTACTCCATCAAGCATGACAACCGCTCGCACTTTGCGTGGGAGAAGAATTCACCCGAGGCGGAATATGTGCGGCGACTGTGCATGGGCAAGTAGCCGCAGAGTGGCACTCTGCGGAATCCGGTTCGCGCTCCGTTCAGCCACCGCGCAGGCTGGAGCCGTCCATGATCCAAGCCGTCTGTGAGTTGTTTGCGGCCGCGGGGCTGGCGGGCCTGGTGGTCGCGGTGAGCTTGGCGGCGGCCGTGCAGGCGGACGACCTGCCCACGGACACGAACAGGATCACGAGCCTCACGCCGGAGGAGGCGAAGAAGTTGGTGGCTGTACCCAACAGCCATCTGAACCTCAACAGCCTGACGTCGCTCTCTCCGGAAGTCGCAGCGGTGTTGGCGGGATTCAAGGGCCAGGTACTGCTGCTCAGCAGCCTGACCTCGCTCTCCGAGGCAGTCGCCGAGACGATCGCGGAGTTCGAGTGCGAGCATCTAGTGCTCGACGGCCTGACCTCGCTCGACGCCGATACCGCCAGGTCGCTTGCAAAGTTCCACGGTTGCTCCCTGGTGCTCGACGGCCTGCCCGCGCTCGATGCCGTGACGGCAGCGGCACTGGTTGAGTTCGAGGGCGTGCAACTCATGCTCAACGGCCTGACCTCGCTCGACGCCGATGCCGCCACGGCGCTCGCAGCGTTCGAGGGATACAGTCTTATACTCAACGGCCTGACCACGGTCGGCGCTGATGCCGCCACGGCGCTGGCGGACTTCAAGGGGGGCGATTTGAGGCTCGGCCGGATCAAGAGCCTCTCGCCGGAATTAGCGCGGAAGCTGGTGGCTCTATCCGAGGAGCAGATGTTTCTCGGCGGCGTGACCAGGATCGACCCCGACACCGCCGCGGCGCTTGCGGAGTTCAAGGGTAATTACTTGGGGCTCCCCGCCCTGGCCACGCTCGACGCGGCAACCGCCACGGCGCTCGCGGGGTTCAAGGGCAGTACGCTGTCCCTCGACGGCCTGGCCACGCTCTCGCCGGAGGCGGCCACGGCACTCGCAGGTTCCCGAAGTAACGAATTGTCGCTGCGCAGGCTGGCCTCGCTATCCCCCGAGGCGGCAGGGGCGCTCGAAGAGTATGCGGGGTTCATTCGGTTTCCGGAAGAAGTGCAGAAGGATTTTGCCGCCCGATATCCCTTGAATCCCGACAACGCGCGAACGCTTGCCAGGGTGTTCAACGGCAACCTCTCTGCCATCACTGTCCTCGACTCTCCCGACTCGGTCGCCGTGGCCGAAGCCCTCGCCACGTACAAGGGCAGGCTCTCGCTCCCCAACCTCAAGAAGATCTCCCCGCAGACGCTCTCGATCTTGATCGAGAAGGAGGATGTGATCATCCCGCTCATCGAGACCCTGGAACTGATCCCCGAGCCCGACGGCAGCCCGACCGACGACTTCGTGATCCCCAAGGGCTTCAGGGAACGGCAACAGGTGCAACAAAAGCAATGACCCAGGCCGCTCCCCCGCGCCACTCGTTGTGCACCACTCACACCCCCCGGAGCCCCCACCATGAAGCCCGCCCTACGTTCCGCACTCGTTGTCATCGCTCTCGTCGCGTCGGCCCCGGCCCCGGCCCTCGATGCCCGCCTTGCGCGGGCCGCGGACGAGATGCCCAAAAACCCGAACGTACTCGAGACGCTGACGGTGGAGCAGGCCACGGCATTGGCTCGTTCATGGGGGGTGTGCAAGACCGGGAGATGCGGACCGCCCAGACTCGCCCTCGACAGACTGACCACGCTTTCTGAAGAAGTGGCCAGGGCCATTGCGCGGTTCAATGGCTACCTGTCCTTCGACGGCCTGACCGCGCTCTCCGACGAAGCCGCCAGGGCGCTGGCGCAGCACGAAGGTGTCCTGTCCCTTGGCGGCCTGACCACGCTCTCCGACGAGGCGGCCAAGGCGCTGGCACAGCACGAAGGTTTCCTGTCCCTCAGCGGCCTGACCATGCTCTCCCACGAAGCCGCCAGGGCGCTGGCGCAGCACGAAGGCGGCCTGCGCCTCGACGGCCTGACCACGCTCTCCGACGAGGCCGCCAAGGCCCTCGGGCAGGCGGAGGGCACATTCCTGTCCCTCGACGGCCTGACCACGCTCTCCGACCAGGCCGCCGAGGCCCTTGCGCAGAAGAATATCGGCCTGTCGCTCAACGGCCTGACCACGCTTTCCGACCAGGCGGCCAGGGCTCTTGCGCAGGCGAAGAGCGTTGCCCTCAACGGCCTGACCACGCTTTCCGGTGAGGCCGCCAAGGCTCTTGCGCAGATGAATTGCGTCCTGTCCCTCAATGGCCTGACCACGCTCTCTGCCGATGCCGCCAAGGCGCTCGCGCAGCACAATCGAGGCCTGGCCCTCAACGGCCTGACCACGCTCTCCGACGAAGCGGCCACGGCGCTGGCGCAGCACACGGGCTATTGGCTGCGCCTCAAGGGCCTGACGACGCTCTCCGATGAGGCCGCCAAGGCATTGTTCACGGTTGATGGTGTTGAGATTCCGGAACGCCTGGCAAGCGAATTCGCTGCCAGACATCCCTTGAGCCCAGGCACTGCGCCGTACTACGCCGGGGGGGCCCTCCGCCGCCACCTCATGGGCCTCACCACGCTCTCGCCGGAGGTCGCGACGGCGCTCGCGCAGACGGAGGGCCTGCTGAACCTCGACGGCCTGACCACGCTCTCCGACGAGACGGCCGAGGCGCTGGCGAAGCACGAAGGCGACCTGTTCCTCGACGGCCTGACCACGCTCTCCGACACGGCGGCCAAGGCGCTGGCGCAGCACAAGGGCGGCAGGCTGCATCTCTGCGGGCTGACCACCCTCTCGCCCGAGATCGCCACGGCGCTTGCTGCCAGCAAATCATGGGACGGCTCATTGCATGCCATCACCGCCCTCGACTCCCCCGACTCGGTCGCCGTCGCCGAAGCCCTCGCCAAGCGGGTAGGCCCGCTCAAGCTCCCCAACCTCGAGAAGATCTCCCCGAAGACGCTTGCGGCCCTGCTCGAGAAGGAGGACGTCGAGATCCCGCAGGTCGAGACGCTGGAGCTGATCCCCGAGCCCGACGGCAGCCCGACCGACGACTTCGTGATCCCCAAGGGCTTCAAGGAACGGCAAGCGCGGCAGCGAACGCGATGACCCAGGAAGCCAGGAGCGGAAGCGACTGGAATAGACGACCTCACACGCACCGTCATTCCGCCGGCTCCCGCCGGCGGCTTCCTGTGAAACCGACTCACCACCCCACCCCTCGCCCCGAGGCCCCGCCATGAAGCCCGCCGTCCGATCCGCGGTCGTTCTTCTCGCCCTGCTCGTCTTGGCCCCGGCCGGGCTCTCCGCCGAGGCACCGCCGGCACCCGCGGACGAGGCCGCCGCGTCGCTCCCGGAGTGGAGTTCCGACCTCGCGGCGGCACTCGCGGCCGCGCCGGATCGCGAGCCCCGGCCTGTCGTGCTGTTGTTCACCGCGTCGTGGTGCGGGCCGTGCCAGGACCTGAAGCAAAAGTTCGCCACGCGCCCCTTCGCCGACGCCTTCAAGGGCTTCGGGTTCGTGATGATCGACATCGACTCGGAGCAGGGGCAGAAGCTGAGTTCCGAATGGAACGCCACCCACGGGATCCCCGACGTGCGGTTCATTTCGGAGCGGGGGGCCGAGATTGGCGGCTTCGGCGGAGATTGTTCGCTCGAGGAGGTGAAGTCGCAACTGACGAAGGCCCGCGAGTGGGAGGCGCGCGAGGCCGTGCTGCGCCCCGCGGCGGACGCCGCCCCGGCGAACCCGGTTGTGCAGCTCCAACTCGCCGAGCATCTCTTGCTCCTGCCGTCGAAGCGCGGCGCGATCGACCTCCTGAAGAAGGTGGTGGAACTCGACGCCGAGAACCGGGCCGGGTGTGCCGCCCGCGCCAACTGGCTCATCACCAACGCGATTGTCCGGCCCTTCGGCGTCGCGACCGACGAGGTGCTCCGCGAGGTCGCCGACCGGCTGCGGGCCTTCGAGGCGTTCACGTCGCGCCGGGACGGCGCGGACACGTACCGGCGGTGCGTCGAAATGTGGCAACTCTATGCGGCGGACGTGCGTCGCCAGGTCGAGGAGTTCGAAAAAGCCAACGACCCAGCCCCCCGGCTCACGTTCGCGGATGACTCGCCGTTCCTCGTCGCGGTCCGCGAACTCGAGGCGACCACGCCGGAGGGCGCGAGCGGCGACTGCATCGACGACGCGATCCTGCTCTCCGGGATGGTGCACCTGCGTCGGCACGAGTACGACGCGGGCCTCCGCTCGTTCGGCGAGCTCACGGAACGCTACCCGTCGCACCGCTGGCTCGAGGATGCCCAACGGGGTTTCGTGATCTGCCACCGGATGAAACAGGAGGCCGAGCAGAAGCCCGCGGAAGCGGAGTAGCGTGCCACCGTGCGCAGACTGCCAGTCTGCACCTCCAGCGCTACGCCGACGCGTCGCCTCCCGTCAGACCTGTAGCCCCAGAGTGGCACTAGTGGCACTCTGCGGAATCCGGGTCGCGCCCCGTTCGGCGGCGGCGGGTTGCCCGATTGCCCCGCTGCGACTCGTTCTTGACCATAGCGAAAGCCTTCGCTATAGTTTCGGGTGTGCAAGCGAAAACCTTCGCTTTGTCGCCCGTGGCTTCAGGAGACACGACGGATGCGTGACCTCGGTTCGACCCAGCCGACGGCTGCGGAGCTCGAGATCCTGCGGATCGTGTGGGCCATCGAGCCCTGCACGGTCGGCGACGTCCACGCCCGCCTGGTGGCGGAGAAGGGGACGAATTACTCGACGACGATGAAGATGCTCTCGCTGATGCTCGGCAAGGGGCTGCTCGTACGCGACGAGCGGGCCTCGCCCCACCGCTACCGGGCCCGGCTCACGCGGAACAAGGCCCGCCGCAGCATGCTCGGCGAGCTGATCGATAAGGTGTACGAGGGCTCGGCGATGGGCGTGGCCCTGCAGGCGCTCTCCCACAGCCGGGCGACGCCGGAAGAGATCGCCGAGGCCCGGGCCCTGCTCGACCGGCTCGAGCGGCGCCACAACTGACCCCCCCGACTCGCACATGCCACGACCTTTATTTTCGCGAAGGAGCCGACCGTGACCCAGGCCTTCTTTGAGTTGTTCTCGACCGCGGGTGCGGTGGAGCGTGTGGGGTGGGTGTTGGTGCACTCGCTCTGGCAGTTCGCCGTGGTGGCTGCCGTGGCGGCTGCGGTGACGGCGGTGCTGCATGGCTTGGGCCCTGTCGTGCGGCACGCCATCCTGGCCAGCGGTCTGGTGGCGATGGCGGTGCTTCCCGTCGTGACCTGGTGGGCCGTGGACGTCACGCCGACCCGGTCCGGCTTGGCCGTGCCCGCGGCATCGGCATCGTCTGCGGCGCAGCCAGCCTTGGTATCGCAGTCGGCCGCGGTGTCATCCGTGCCGGCGGCGGTGTTCGACGGCAGGGCGTCGGCGGCGGGTGGCCGTGGGTTCGGCATCGAGGCTGTGCGGCGGGCGCTCGCGCCGTGGCTCGGCTGGTGCGTGGCGGCGTGGCTGGTGGGCGTGGGGTGCTGTGCGGTGCGGCCGCTGGTGGGCTGGGCCGCGTGGCGGCGGCTGCGTGCCGGCGGCGTGGCCGTGCCGGCGGAAGTTGGGCGAATGGTGGACCGTGCCTGCCGTCGGCTGGGTGTGGCCCGTGGGGTGCGTGCATTGGCGACGAGCGGGATCGACGTTCCCGCGGTGGCCGGGTGGCTGTCTCCGGTGGTCCTCGTTCCGATGGCGCTGGTGACGTCGTTGCCGGCGGCGCAGCTCGAGGCGCTGATCGTGCACGAGTTGGCCCACGTGCGGCGCGGGGATGTGCTGGTGAACGTGCTGCAGGCGGTGCTCGAGACGCTGGCGTTCTACCATCCGGCGGTGTGGTGGCTGTCTGGCCGGCTGCGTGTGGAGCGGGAGCATTGCTGCGACGACCTGGTGCTGGCGGCGACGGGGGGACGAGCGGAGTATGGCCGGGCGCTGGTGGCGGTGGAGATGCTCCGTGGCCGCGGTGCGGCGTTGGCCTGCGGCGCGGCCGATGGGTCACTCGTGTCGCGGATTCGTCGGCTGGTGACCGGTGTGGATCCGCGGTCGAGCGTCTGGCCGCTGCCGGCGTTCGCGGCGGCGGGGCTGGCGGGCCTGGTGGTCGCGGTGAGCCTGACCGCGCCCGTGCAGGCGGACGACCTGCCCAAAGACACGAACGCCATCACGAGCCTCACGCCGGAGCAGGCCAAGAAGCTGGCGGCGGAGTTCAAGGGCTTTGTGCTGTTTCTCAATGGTCTGACCGCCCTCTCGCCGGAGACCGCCACCGCGCTCGCTGGGTTCGAGGGCAAAAGACTGGACCTCAACGGCCTGACCACCCTCTCGCCAGAGACCGCCACGGCGCTGGCTGGGTTCAAGGGCGACCAGCTGTTACTCGCCGGTCTGACCACGCTCTCGCCCGAGGCTGCCACGTCGCTTGCGGGGTTCAAAGGTGAGGAGTTGTTCCTCAACGGTCTGACCACGCTCTCGCCGCAGACCGCCAGGGCGCTGGTGGAGTTCAAGGGCAAACGGCTGTCCCTCGGCGGTCTGACCACGCTCTCGCCCGAGGCTGCCACGTCGCTTGATGGGTTCAAAGGTGAGAGGCTGCTCCTCAACGGTCTGACGACACTCTCGCCGGAGACCGCCACGGCGCTCGCGGCGATCCAGTCGAATTTCAGTCTGGCTGGCATCACCGCTCTCGACTCCCCCGACTCGGTCGCCGTCGCCGAAGCCCTCGCCATGCGAAAAGGCCTGCTCGTGCTCCACAGCCTCAAGAGGATCTCCCCGAAGGCGCTCTCGGCCCTGCTCAAGAAAGAAGACGTCAAGATCCCGCTCATCGAGACCCTGGAACTGATTCCCGAGCCCGACGGCAGCCCGACCGACGACTTCGTGATCCCCGAAGGCTTCAAGGAACGGCAGGAGGCGAAGCGAAAGGAGCTTGAGCAGTCGAGGCAGCAGCCTAGGCTTCAGCTACGCGGGGACGGCGGCGCGCCGGCCGCCGAGTTGCCCACGGACACGAACACGATCACGAGCCTCACGCCGGAGCAGGCCAAGAAGCTGGCGGCGGAGTTCAAGGGGGTCGAGCATAGAATCACGCTGAACGTATCCCGCACTACCGACATCACTTGGACTCTTCCCGATGCCTTGCCCCTCGACGGCCTGAAGTCGCTGGATTTGGAGACGGCCCGGGTATTGGCGACCTATGGCGATAGGCGCGAATTGACCATGAGCGCGCCTGGCCGGGGCGCGCTCCTGCTGAACGGCCTGGCCACGCTCGACGCCGAATCTGCCACGGCGCTCGCGGGTTTCAAGGGTTACGGCCTGTGGCTCAACGGCCTGAAAACACTCTCGCCCGAGGCCGCCACCGCGCTCGCTGGATTCAAGGGCAGGGATTTGTCCCTCGCCGGCCTGAACTCACTCTCGCTGGAAGCCGCCACGGCGCTGGCGGACTATGCAGGAGATATTTTTTTCCTGCCACCATTGCGCGCGGATTTTGCCGCCCGATATCCCTGGAGTCCGGACAACGCTCGGGCGCTCATCCGGGTGGCCAGTGACCGCGAAGACCTTGTCACCATCCTCGAGGGACTGACCGAGCTTTCGCCCGAACTCGCCACGGCGATCGCCGAGTCCAAGGCCTCGGGTTTGAAGTTCGTCGGCCTGACCAAGCTCTCACCCGAGGCCGCTGCGGCGCTCGCTGGGTTCAAGGGGAAGGCGCTGTGCCTCGACGACCTGACCGCGCTCTCGCCCGAGGCCGCCACGGCACTCGCGGGATTCAAGGGCTTTGTGCTGACTCTCGGCGGCCTGACCACGCTCGACGCCGACGCTGCCAAGGCGCTCGCGGAGTTCAAGGGCGAAGTGCTGTCCCTCCGCGGTCTGACCACGCTCTCGCCCGAGGCTGCCACGTCGCTTGATGGGTTCAAAGGCCGGAGTCTGATCCTCGACGGTCTGACGACACTCTCGCCGGAGACCGCCACGGCGCTCGCTGCGATCCAGTCGAATTTCAGTCTGGCTGGCATCACCGCTCTCGACTCCCCCGACTCGGTCGCCGTCGCCGAAGCCCTCGCCATGCGAAAAGGCCCGCTCGTGCTCCACAGCCTCAGGAGGATCTCCCCGAAGGCGCTCTCGGCCCTGCTCAAGAAAGAAGATGTCATGATCCCGCTCATCGAGACCCTGGAACTGATTCCCGAGCCCGACGGCAGCCCGACCGACGACTTCGTGATCCCCGAAGGCTTCAAGGAACGGCAGCGGCGGCAACGCGGGGAATGACCGAGGCGGCCTCCGGCGCCGTGGTATCCTGCCTCCACCCCGAGGAGACGTCGATGAACACGTTGCAATGGCTGGTGGCGGTGGTGGCGCTGACGGCGACGGTGGCCGAGGCGGCCAAGCCGCTCGAGGTGCTCTATGTCACCGGCGGCTGCTGCCATGACTACGACGGACAGAAGCAGGTGATCGCCAAAGGGCTCGCGGCCCGGGCGCGAGTGAACGTCACCGTCGTCCACGAGGGGGGCACGAGCACCGACCACAAGGTGTCGATCTACTCCAAGCCCGAGTGGGCCAAGGGCTACGACGTGGTCTTCCACAACGAGTGCTTCGCGAAGGTCAAGGACCTCGACTTCGTGAAGGGCATCGTCGCGGAGCACAGGCGGGGCGTGCCGGCGGTGATGATGCACTGCTCGATGCACTGCTACCGCACGGGCACGGAGGACTGGTTCGAGCTCTGCGGCATCACGTCGCCCGGCCACGGCCCCCACTACGAATACACGGCGCACCTGATCGCCGACCATCCGATCCTCGCGGGCCTGCCCCGGGAATGGAAGCTCCCGAAAGAGGAGCTCTATTACTGTGACAAGCTGTTTCCCACGGCCACGCCGCTCGCCGAGGCGATGAGCCGGGAGCGAAACGCCAACCAGACCGTCGCCTGGACCAACGACTACCACGGCACGCGGGTGTTCGGCACGACGATCGGCCACTACACCGACACCGTGAAGCTGCCGGAGTTCCTCGACCTCGTCACCCGCGGCACGCTCTGGGCCGCCGGCAAGCTCGACGACGACGGCACGCCTGCGGACGGCCTCGAGCTCACGCCCGGTGAGCAGGCGGCCGCGGCCGACTGGGCCGCGGGCGTGACGCTGCCGGCCGAGGAACAGGCCAGGGCGGTGCGGCTCTTCAACGGCCGTGACTTCACCGGCTGGGAAGGGCACGTCGATCCCTACTGGTCGATCGAAGGGGCCGAGATCGTCGGCCGGAACACGGTCGAGAACGCCCCGAACGTGAGCACCTACCTGCTCACGACGAAGCCGTATCGCGACTTCCGGCTGCTGTTCGAGGGCAGACTCGTGACGAGCGAGATGCACTCGGGTGTCGCGATCTGGGGCAAGAAGTTCGAGAAAGACGGGGAGGCGTCGAGCTACCAGGGGCATCTCGTGATGTTTCCGTCGGGCTGGGGCCTGTGGGATCTCTACCGCCGCAACGGAATCAGCGGCGACCAGGAGGGGCGGGCCAAGAAGGCCGGGCGGCAGCACGACTGGAACCAGATGGAAATCCTCGCCATCGGCAGCCGGATCCGCTTCGCCGTGAACGGGCAGGAGGTGCTCGACTGGACCGACCCGCAGCCGGAGCTGTGCGGCGCGGGCCCGATCGGCCTGCAGCTGCACTCCAACAAGGTGCCCCAGGAGGTGCGGTTCCGCGGCCTCGTGCTCGTCGAGAATCCGCAGGACGTGCTCGTCACGGCAGCGCCGACGCCGGCGAAGTAGCTGCCGGCTTCATCGCCGCCGGACCGCCTGTATGATGGCGGCAAACCCGGAGGAATGGACCCGATGGCACGTGCAGCGTTGGCGCTCGAGGACGGAACCGTCTTTGTCGGAGAGTCGTTCGGAGCCGCCGGCACCGTGTCGGGCGAGGCCTGCTTCAACACCTCGATGACCGGCTACCAGGAGATCCTCACCGACCCGTCGTACCGTGGCCAGATCCTCACGATGACGGCGCCGCAGATCGGCAACTACGGCGTCAATCCGGCGGACGTCGAGAGCGGCGGGCTCCAGATGGCGGGCTTCGTGGTCCGCGAGGCGAGCCGCGTCGCGAGCAACTTCACCGCCACCGGCACGCTCGGCGACTATCTCGCGCGGGCCGGCGTGGTGGGCCTCTCCGGCATCGACACGCGGGCGCTCGTCCGCCGGCTGCGGATGCGCGGGGCGATGACGGCCGTGCTCTCGAGCGAGGTCCTCGATGCCGTGAAGCTCGTGGAGATGGCCCGCTCGGCGCCGCCGCTCGTGGGCCGCGATCTCGTGAGCGAGGTCATGCCGGAGACGGAGCGGCCGTGGAGCGAGCCGCTCGATGCCTGGGCGGCACCGCTGCCGCAGCCGGCCGAAGGGGGCCTGATGCCCGCCGCGCCGGCATTCGGCGCGGAGAAGCACGTGGTGGCCCTCGATTACGGGATGAAGTGGAACATCGCGCGACATCTGGTGACCAGCGGCTGCCGCGTGACCGTGCTGCCGGGCCGGGCCACGGCCGCCGACGTGCTCGCCCATCGGCCGGACGGCGTGTTCCTCTCGAACGGCCCGGGAGACCCCGAGGTGCTCACGTCGTGCGTGGAAACGGTCCGCGGCCTCGTGGGCCGGGTGCCGATGTTCGGCATCTGCCTCGGCCACCAACTGCTCGCGCTCGCCTGCGGCGCCAAGACGTTCAAGCTCAAGTTCGGTCACCGCGGCGCCAACCAGCCCGTCATGGATCTCACCACGGGCAAGGTGGAGATCACGTCGCAGAACCATGGCTTCGCCGTGGACGAGGAGTCGCTGCCGGCCGAGTTGGAGGTGACGCACCGCAACCTGAACGACGGCACGATCGAGGGACTGCGGCACCGGTCGGCCCCGGCCGCCAGCGTGCAGTACCACCCGGAGGCGGCCGCCGGCCCGCACGACTCCGCCTATTTGTTTGCCCGCTTCCGTCAGATGCTGGCATAACCGGCACGACCGGCCCGGGGCGGACGGAATTTCTTGACACGCCCGCGGTGTATGCCACTGTTCAGGTGGAGCCGCGTCCGCCTCGTGGCTCCACCGGCCGCAGCCCCGCCCCGGATGCGTCGGTCCCTTCCTTTCGCCCGGAGTCTCTCTCCATGATTCGCCTCTTTTCCTGCGCCGCTGCTGCGGCCATCGTGCTCTCCTGCGGCGTCGCCGCCGCCGGTTTTGGTCACCGTCATCGCTGCGAGCCGGGTTGTGCCGCGGTCGAGCCCGGCTGCTCGGCATTCGAGCCGGCCTGTGCGCTCGAGCCTGCATGCGGCTGCGAGCCGGACTGCGGCGCCGTGAGCTGCTGCCCGACGAATCCGTGCATCAAGTACCACCACAAGCATGCCCACCGGCACAAGCACGCCCGTGGCTGCTGCCCGGAGCCGACCTACGAGACGGTGCTGACGCCGACGAGCCCGGAGACCTGCTGCACGGTGAGCGTGCCGGTCTGTCTGCCGGCCTGCTGCGATGGCTGCCCGTGCGAGACGTCGCGGTGCACGCTCCTGGGCTGCGGTCAGGTGCGATACGACTACGCCTGTGGCTGCTCGGTGATCGTCCGCTTCCAGAAGTGCGGCGACATCCTGGTCACCTACGTGGGATTCTAAACAGAGCGGCCGTAGGCCCGTCACGGAGTGACGGGCCTACGGCATCCCGCCTAGCGGCTGCCGCGGCGGAGTCGGGAGAAGAGGCTGCGGTAATCGCCCGGCCGCACGGCGACCACTGCGGGAGCCGTGGTCGCCGCCTCGGTGAGATCCTCCTCGATCACCACCATGTCGGCGTCATCGTCGGCCATCGCGGCGTTGGCCTGATCGCCCGCCGTCGGCATCGCCTGGCCCGCAGGCGTCGTCGGCCGCGGTGGCTCGGTAGCCGCCGGCCGGCGTACCGGAAGCTCCGCGTCGGGCTGCCGCTCGAACGACGCGAGCAGCCGCGCGAGCGCCTGGCCCTCCCGGCTCGAAACCTGCGGGCAGCCGCTGAAGCCGTCGTGCCCCGCCATTCCCGGATGGGAGTCGCCGTCGTGCTCGAATAGTTCAGCGAAGGGATCACCGCCGGCATCGAACACGAGCTCCACGTCGGGACCGTGCCAGAGCTCACCGACGCCGGCCGGCTGCCGCGTGGAGCCGGCATCGGCCGGAGTCACCTCGAACGGATCCTCGTCGAGGCCCCCGAATTCGATCGTCTCGAGGGGCTCGTCGTCGTGCGCCTGCGGAACCGCCGTGCGATCACGCGAGGATGAATGGTGATCGTGTCGCTCCGGCTGCGGGGCCGCATGCCCCATGCCGCCGAGTGTCGCGGGCAGGGGCAGTCGCTGAATCTCCCGCCAGGCGGTGGCGATGTCGGCCGTGGAGGCGCGGCGGCCGGCCGCGCCGGCGATCACGAGCGCCTGATCGCAGAGCTGGTTGATCAGCCGCGGCACGCCGTCGGTCGCCGCGAACACCGCGTCGTCGCAGCCGCTATCGAAGAGGCGATCCCACTCCAGGCCGGCCGCCTGCGTCTGGGTGCGAACATAGGCCAGTGTCTCGGCGTGGTCGAGCGGCTCGAGGTAGGCCCGCACGGCCACCCGCTGGGCGAGGCTCTCCATCCGCGGCATGCCGAGCAGTTCCTCGAGCTTCGTCGATCCCGCGAGCACGATGTGCACAGCCGGCAGCGGCGTCGGCACGTTGGTAAGCAGACGCAGTTCCTCGATCAGCCGCGTGGGCAGCGTGTGGGCCTCGTCCACGAGCAGCACGAGCCCGGAGCCGGTGGCGGCCAGCCCGCGGATTCGCTCGATCACCGCCATTCGCAGTTCCCCCTCGTCGCCACGATAGGGCTCGCCGATCGCAGCGAGGATCGATTGCCACAGCGCCCGCCGCGTGCAGATTCGTCCGCCGGAGAGGAAGGCCACGTCGAAGTCGTCGCGGGCGTGCTCGGCCACCTTCGCCAGCAGCAGCGACTTGCCGGTGCCCGGCGGCCCGACCACGATCGCCACGCCCTCGGCCCGCCGGATCGCCCGCTCGACGGAGTGCAGGGCGGCGTCGATGGCCTGTGCCGGGTGATAGAACTGCGTCCGGGGCGCGGCCATGAAGGGGCGGGACGACGGGTGCCGGCGGGGCGTGAGCATCGGGCGGTTGGCCTCCGAGGTGACGAGGATGATTTCGGCCAACCTGCGTCCCTTCCTGCACCATCTACCGCGGGCGTAAACTGTTCCGGTCCGGTAAACCGGCCCCTGGACGACCGGTGGCACCGACTATGCCGCCGAGAGTCGAGCCGCTTCCTTCGGGTGAAGAATTTGTTTCGGGTGAAGATTTGCGGCGTCACCGCGCCCGCCGATGCAAGGGTCGCCGTCGAGGCCGGCGCCGATGCGATCGGCTTCAACTTCGTGCCGGGGTCGGTCCGCTGTCTCGACCCGACGGCAGCCCGGGCAGTGGCAGACGTCGTGCCAGCCGGCGTGCTCAAGGTGGGCGTCTTTGCCGGCGCCGATCCGGCGGAGATCCGCCGCCTGGCCGCCACGGTCGGCCTCGACGCGATCCAACTGCACGGCCATCTCGATGCCGCCGCGGGACCGGTCGATCCGCCGGCCACCGCGGCCGCCCTCGCCGGGCTGAAGCTCATCCGCGCCGTGCGACTCGATGCCGATGGCCTCGCGGCTGCCCGTCGCTGGTTGGCGGCCGCCAACGCCGCAGGGGCGACGATCGGCATGGTGATCGTCGATGCCAGCGTGCCGCGCACCGCCGCGGGCGCCGCGCTCGGCGGCACCGGCGCCCGCGTCGACTGGGCGGCGCTCGCGGCCGAGTCTCCGCTGGGCATTCCACTGGCGGTCGCCGGTGGCCTCGAGCCCGGCAACGTGGCGGAGGCCATCCGGATCACCCGCGCGACCGCCGTCGATACGGCCAGCGGCGTCGAATCAACCCCCGGCCGCAAGGACGCCGCAAAGGTCCGGGAGTTCATCAACGCCGCCCGTCAGGCTTTCGCTGCTGGCTGACGACGCCCATCGACTCACGCCAAGCATCGCAACGTCCAGCGTAGGTCGGGGCTGCCCATGCCCCGTCGCCGGACGCTCGCTGCGGACATCCTGTCCTTCGCTCGCTCGATGGCGGCTGCGCTCCCGGCATCCTGCCTTCGCTTGCCGCCACACGCCGGCGACGGGGCATGGGCAACCCCTCCCGATACCGTTCTCTGATCGTGAAGAATCAGGGCCGGCGACGTACCCACATCGGGCTTGCATACAAAGGGCCAAACCCTGACCGTAACGCATCCGCGGCGTCCGGCGAGGGGGCATGGGCAGCCCCGACCCGGGGGCGGGTGTGCAGATCGGGGTGAACGGCTAAGATTTGTCGTTGATCGCATGGCACTGCGTCGTGCCCCACTCGTCCACGTCGTTATCGTCCTCGTTCCGTTTCTCAAGGAGGCCCCTCGTGTCCCACGTCGAAACCCGCCTGCCATATAAGGTTGCCGATCTCTCGCTCGCCGACTGGGGACGCAAGGAGATCATGCTGGCCGAGAACGAGATGCCCGGCCTGATGGCGCTGCGGCAGAAGTATGGCCGCACCAAGCCGCTCACGGGGGCCCGGATCGCCGGCTGCCTCCACATGACGATCCAGACTGCCGTGCTGATCGAGACGTTGAAGGAGCTCGGGGCGGAGGTCACCTGGAGTAGCTGCAATATCTTCTCGACCCAGGATCACGCTGCCGCTGCGATCGCCAAGGCGGGGATTCCCGTCTATGCCTGGAAGGGGCAGAACAACGAGGAGTTCGACTGGTGCATCGAGCAGACGTTGTTCTTCCCGGACGGCGAGCCGCTCAACATGATCCTCGACGACGGCGGCGACCTGACGTCTATGGTGCACAACAAGTTCCCGGAGTTGATCGGCGGCATCCGGGGGCTCTCCGAGGAGACTACCACAGGCGTGCATCGGCTCTACCAGATGCACGAGAACGGCGAGCTGAAGCTCCCCGCGATCAACGTCAACGACTCCTGCACGAAGAGCAAGTTCGACAACCTCTACGGCTGCCGCGAGAGCCTGGCCGACGGTATCAAGCGGGCCACTGACGTGATGGTGGCCGGCAAGGTGGTCGTGGTGGCCGGCTACGGCGACGTCGGCAAGGGCTCGGCCCATGCGATGAAGTCGCTGGGGGCCCGCGTGATCGTGACGGAAATCGACCCGATCAACGCCCTACAGGCGGTGATGGAGGGCTTCGAGGTGACCACGATGGAGGAGGCCTGCTCCCGCGGCCAGATCTTCGTGACGGCCACCGGCTGCCGCGACGTGATCAAGGGCGAGCACATCGCGAAGATGCCCAACGATGCGATCATCTGCAACATCGGGCACTTCGACCTCGAAATCGACGTCGCCTGGCTGGAGAACACGAAGGGCATCAAGAAGGTGGAGATCAAGCCGCAGGTGGATCGCTACACGCTCCCCTCGGGCAACAGCGTGATCGTGCTGGCCGAGGGCCGGCTCGTGAACCTCGGCTGTGCGACCGGCCACCCGTCGTTCGTGATGAGCACGAGCTTCACCAACCAGGTGCTCGCCCAGATCGCCCTCTGGACGGAAGGCGACAAGTTCGACATCGGCGTGCACCGGCTGCCCAAGAAGCTCGACGAGGAAGTGGCCCGGCTGCACCTCGACAAGCTGGGCGTGAAGCTCACGAAGCTCACGCAGGAGCAGGCCGAGTATCTGCACGTGCCGGTGGAGGGGCCGTTCAAGCCCGAGTACTACCGCTACTGATCCGCGGTCCGGCCGGCGGGCCGGAGCGTTTCACGGGAAACACGAGGCCGGGGTGTGCGAGCACCCCGGCCTCGTTGCATGTCCACAGGGGGGTAGGCGAGTAGGCGCTTTCCGCGGTCCTGGAGGACAGCGCAAGCGGCGGCAGCTGCGCAAGATCGACGGTTTCACGTGAAACCGTGACGTCCTGCTGGGCCGACCTTGCGCCGCGGGGCGGGTTTCGCGGGGCGGGGTGGGCAACGTGACGATCGTGCCCGAAGTGGCCGATATTCCGAGGGCACGTGTCGTGCGACGGACATCGGCGGAAGGGATTCTGCGCGTGGGAAGGATTCTCTGCGTGGCCAATCAGAAGGGCGGGGTCGGCAAGACCACCACCGCCTCCAATCTCGCCGCGGGCCTGGCCCGGGCCGGGATGCGCACGCTGCTCGTCGATCTCGACCCCCAGTGCAACGCCACGACCGGCTTCGGCGCCACCCCCGCCGCCGTCCACCCGCTCGTGCTGGAGACGCCGCTGTGCGAGTCGGTGATGGAGACCGCCGTGCCGGGCTTGTCGATCCTGCCGGGCAGCCGGAGCGTTCGCGACGTCGAGCGGATCGCCGCCCAGGCGCGGCAGGGCTCGGCCATGCTCGAGAGCCATCTCTCGCGCGGCCTCGGGGCCTGGGACTATTGCCTCATCGATTGTCCGCCGTCGGTCGGCGAACTCACCCGCACGGCGCTGGCGGGCAGCACCGAGGTGCTGATGCCGATCCAATGTGAATACTTCGCGCTCGAGGGCCTCACCCAGATGATCGAGGTGATCCGCGACGTGATGCAGGAGCGGCCCGGCCGGCTGTCGTTCAGCGGGATCGTGCTCACGATGCACGACGCCGCGCTCGAACTCACCGCCGAGGTGGAGGCCGAGGTCAGGGACTTCTTTGGGGAGATCGTCTTCGAGACGGTGATCCCGCGGGACGTCGCCGTTTCGGAGGCGCCCAGTCACGCCCAGAGCGTGATCGACTACGCGCCGCGCTCACGGGGAGCGCGGGCCTACACGGAACTCTGCATGGAGGTACGCGACTGTGAGTAGGGAACGACGCCTGGGACGCGGACTGGAAGCGCTCTTGGGGCGGGCCGGCATGGAGCCGGCGGCCCCTGTCACCAACGGCTCGGCGGCCGTCGCCACCGCGCGGCCGGCGGGGGGCGGGGCGGCCGGATTGGGCGCTGGCGCGGCCCGACTCATCCTGCACGCGCCGGAGGAGCTGGAGCAGGCGGCGGCGGCGCTTCCCACGAACGACGTCGCGACCTTGCTCATCGACCCGAATCCCTGGCAGCCGCGGAGCGTGCTCGGCGATGCCGACCTCGCCGAGCTGACGGCGAGCCTGAAGGAGCACGGGCTCGTGCAGCCGATCGTGGTGCGGGCCCAGGGGGATCGCTATCAGCTCATCGCGGGCCAGCGGCGGCTCGCCGCGGCGCGGCGGCTCGGCTGGGAGCGGGTGGCCGTCCGTGTGCTCGATGTGGACGACCGGCAGATGGCCGAGATCGCGATCGTCGAGAACCTGCAGCGGCGCGATCTGGATGCGCTCGAGAAGGCGGCGAGCTTCAAGCAATATCTCGCCACCTGGAGCTGCACCCAGGACGAACTGGCGAAGCGGCTCTCGGTCGATCGCTCGACGGTGGCCAATCTGATCCGGCTCCTGGAGCTGCCGCCGGCGGTGCAGCAGAAGCTGCGTTCGGGTGGGCTCTCGATGGGTCACGCGCGGGCGCTCCTGCCGCTTGGCGATGAAGACGAGCAGCTGCGGCTGGCGGAGCGGGTCGTGGTCGAGGGGCTGTCGGTGCGGGCGATCGAGGCGGAGGTGCAGGAGATCATCCGCCGCGAGGAGGGCGAGGACATCGACGTTGGCCTCACCGCCGCGCGGGTGGCGACGGAGGCCGCGCATGGGGCGGCCGTCGCGCCGCCGAAGCGGAAACCGGGCCGGCCGGCGACGCGACGGTCGAGCGAGATCGTGGCCGTGGAGAACCAGCTGCGGCGGGCGCTCGGCGTGAAGGTGGTGGTGCATGCCAACGGCAAGGGGGCCGGGCGGATCGTGATCCCGTTCGCCGACCTCGACGAGTTCCAGCGGCTGCTGGAGCATGTCTGCGAGTGAGGGGGGTGGTCTGGTACACTCGCGAATCGCTCGGGGCGTAGCGCAGTTGGTAGCGCGCTTGGTTTGGGACCAAGAGGTCGAGAGTTCGAATCTCTCCGCCCCGATTTGATTTTGGCCTAAAAAAACAGGCTTTTTCGGCTCGAGCCGGGGTCGGGGCCGGTCGGGCGGAATCGCTCGGCGCTACCTCGGCGCTACCGCACGACCGATTTCGCCGGCCGAAAATTCGACTCCCCGCCTCGGCGGAATAGGCGGCCCCAAGTCCCGGCGCAGCCTCTAATCCCGCAAGCCCGCCCACAGGCCCCGCACCGGCCCGTAGACGGCCGGCCGGTCCCTAGCCGGCCTCGGGGCCACTCTCGCCCCCGGCCGGCGCGGCCGCGACCAGGGGGGGTGGGGTCCGCCAGAATTATGATTCGTGCCGGAAGACCCCAGGCCCCCTCCGCGCGTGAAAACTCCAGTCATTGCAGGGGGGTTTCGTAGACTGCCGACCCGCAAAGGGTGAACTGTTATGTCGGATGACGAGTTTGACGAAACGGACTTCGACCTGCTTTCCAGCGGCATCAGCGAGTTCGCGTCGGCGGACTCCAGTGAATTGACTTTGCCGCCATCAACACGCCGGCGGAACTGGACTTTGCCGCCATCAACACGCCGGCTGAACTGGGCTATTGGCGACGTAGTGGGTGCGTATCGGATTACGCAGCTTGACGGCGATCGTGTTCATGTCGTCTGTGTTGAATGCGGCAAGCCGAATAACGTGTCGCGCGGCAAATTAGCGATTCGTGGCTGCCCTAGCTGCGCAAAACGACGGGCGGCGGAGAAACTCACGGTGCCATTGCGGACCGGAGAGCGGTTTGGCTTTCTCCAGGTTGCCGAAGACAGTGCGTACACGGTGACCGCTAGCGGCAAGCGAGGGCACCGTGTTCGGTGCATCTGTTTGAACTGCGAAAAAGGCACAGCCCGAGACTATGACGCTAATCATGTTCGGTCTGGGAAAATCGTTAGCTGCGGATGCTGGCGAAAAAGCGTGAGTGCAAGGCGAGGTTTTCAGTGCGAGATCGGCAAGACCTACGGGAAATGGACGGTTATTTGCCTTCACGAAGAACCCGTTGCAGGAGTCAAAAGAAGAAAGCGGTACTGGTGCAGATGCCAGTGCGGAACAGAAAAACCAGTTCTGGCTTTTCAGTTGAAAAACGCGAAACCGTCGTCTGGCTGCACCGCTTGCGGGAGCAGCAGTGCCGCCGCGAAACGGCGTGGGAAGAAAAGAAAATCGGGCGGTCTGGGATCAAGAGTCCCGCTCTCCGTACAAAAAGATGCACGGAGACGGTGGCGTCGTGAGAGCGAACGCAAACTCAGAAGGGACGCAACATATCGAGTCATCACTGGGCTTCGCAAACGATGCGCGAAGGTTGTGAAAGGCGGTTCGCGGAACAAGCTAACTTTCGGCACAACGCGCGGAAAGTTTCTTGAATACATTGAGAAACAGTTCGGGCCAGGAATGAGCTGGGAAAACTATGGCACGGTCTGGCATATCGACCACATATACCCACTGTCACGAATCGACAAGTCGGACAAATCCCAGATCGAAGCCGTCATGAACTGGAGGAATCTGCGGCCGATGCTTGGTAAAGAGAACATTTTGAAACTGGATGCAGTAACCAAGAAGACCGAAACGCTATTTCGGTACATCATGGAAGCGATTTCTTTCGAGAGAAAGCACAAAAAGGCATATGCGACACCTTTGAAGGATTGGCTGGCCGAAAACGGGTCTTGATTGGGGGTAACCGCATGGGACGACGTGGACCGAAAAGAAAACCCCGGCTGCTAGAACTGGACCAGGACCCCGACCAGGAACAGGGGGTCCCGCAACCGCCGCCCGAGGTCGCCGGGGCGCCGCACGCGCTCGAGGTCTGGAATCAGACCGTCGCCGCCATGCAGCATATGGGAACGTGGTCGCCCGCCGACTCCGCGACCGTTGCCCGCTACGCGGTCCTGCATGAAATGCACCGCCGCTACGCGGCCGAATGTCTCGCCGGCGGGGACGTGATGGAAACGAAAACCGGCTACCGTTCCCCGACCCCTGCCGCGACCATGTTCGTGAAACTCTCCGCGTCCCTGCTCGCCACGGAAAAGGCCCTCGGGCTTCCGGCCGGGGTGCGGAAGGAAATGCCGGCCCCGACCGGTTCCATGACAGACAGCCTCAATCGGTGGCTGCGGGACAACACGGACTAGCCGCCGGCGGGTCCTTCCCCCGCCGATTGCCGGCCGGCCCCGCCGTCGAACGGACCGCCTACCCCGACTCCGTGCGCGCACCGGCGCGGCCCCGTTACTCGAGGTCCTCGGCGAGCCGCCGGCGAAATGGCGAAAATCCCAAAATCGAGCGCAACCCCCGGCCCCGGAACGGTTTGAATTTCACCGGCCGCGCCGAATCGAAATTCGGCGGAAACGGTGAAACTCGAACCTCGCCCCGACCGGCGAGAAGCGGCGCGGGCATTTCGTGATTTTCTCCGAATTTCGCCAGATCGACCGCCGGCGAAAATCGCGGCCCTGAAACCGCGGTTTCCCCCGAGGATTTTCTACCTCGGCTTCGTGGTCTGGAATTTCGCCGTTTCTTCCGTCGCACCCTCGCCGAAAAGTTGCGCGGCCGGCGGAAGGACGTTCTCCGCGTCCAGGCCCCTGCCGGTCGGCTTCCATGCTTTCGGCGGACGACCCCGGCCGGCGGCGGGCGGGTCTGCTCGATCGAGGAACCCTTTGTCTTCCAGTTCGGCGAGGTAGCCGTTGGTTGTGGACTGCCCCGCTTTCAGTCGGTGCCGCACGTCCTTCGCCGAGAACGGAACCGGAAGGGGGTCGATCGGGTCGTCCACCTCGGCGAGCAGCCGATCGAGGAACCGTTGCGCCGGGTCCGACAGGCTTTCCCCGATCGTCCTCGCCAGCGGCCCCGACAACAGCCGTGCGGCGACCGCGTAGTCCGCCGGCTCCGCGATCAGTTGACCGTCCTGGTCGGTCTGCCGCTGCCGTTGGTGCAGCAGTGCGGACGCTTGGACCAGGGCGAGCAGCATTGGGTAGGCGCGGCGACATTCGACCCGATCGGCAAACGGTTCGAATAGATCGGCGAGCCGCTCGGCGAACGGAATCACGATCGCCCGCCGCTCGAGCAGCCGTTGCAGGGCATGATGCCGCGCGACGACCGCCGACTCCTCCGACCGAATTTTCCCGCTCGCCACCAAGGCCAGCCGCCGCATGATCGTCTTCGTCTGCCCCCGTCGTTCGTCCGTGGAAAGCATGATGCAGCGGTTCGCGTCTTCCTCGAAAACTCTCGCCGAGGTCGTGGATTCGACAAACGCGATCGGTCCTTCCTGCTCGATCGTCACGGTCTGGATTTCCCCTTCCACCTTGCAGGGCATCATTTTGGTCAGCCGGCCGGCAGACAGCATTTCCCGCAGCGCCCGCGTAGCCTCGGCTTTGTCGTCGTTCTCGAGCCGGGACCGCTCGCCCGCCACGACCCACCGGTGCGAGAGGCTTCCCGGCCGCGCATGGAACAGCGCCTGCGGGGTCATTTGTGTCGTGCGAATAACCGCCTCACGCGGGAACAGTTTCGCCACCCGTTCGGGCGTATGGGACTTGCCGCTGCTCGATTGCCCCTGGATGATCGCGGCTAGGGGCCGGGGCAGCAGCCGAGAGGTCCCGATCAGATAGAGGGTCAGCCGCAGATCGTGTTCACCGGCGACCCCCACTGATTCAATGTCGGCTTGGATTCGCTCGATCAGCGCCGGGTCCTCGAGCAGCCGCTCGGCTTCCGCTCGCACCTCGGGGTCGGTCTGCTCGAGCGCGGCGCGGGTCTGCTCGGCGAGGTCGTCCTCGAGCAGCGGTGCGGCCGGCTGCGGGTCGTTTGCCGCAGACCGCTCCTTCGTGATTCGCAGCAGTTCGGCGTCCACGTCGTCGGCGGGAATCCCGTGTTCCTCGGCGACCCTCGCCGCGTATTCGTCCCGCTTGGTCTTCTTCGCCAGATCGACCGTATCGGTGTCAATCAGATCATTCCCGTCGAAGACCCGAATGACGGTTCGCAGACCGTTCCCCTGCGGGGACCAACGGAAATCGAGTGGCGCGGCTACGGTGTTGTTCTCGGGGTTGCTCATTCGGACGTCCTCTTGTGGTTGTCGTGGTCTGCGGCTTCCTGCCGTTGGTCCAATCCAGGGGTCGTTTTTGGGGAGGTGTCAGCGGTCGGGCGGGTTCGTGAATTGGTCAGAGGTCGCAAACTGTGAAGCCGTTCGCCGGCCGCGCCGTCGTTCGGAACCCGTTCCCGTGATTCGTTCGGCGATCATTCCTGTAGCTCGCCGTCGATCGGATAGAAGGGGGACCAATCCAGTTCGAACGGACAGAAACAGCCGCACGAAATCGCCTGTCCGCCGCAGCGCGGGCAGTATTCGATGCAGCAGCCGGGGACGTGGAATTGCCCTGGTGCCGCTGCGCAGTCGCGGCAAACGGGATTCGGCGGCGGGTTGCCCGAGGGTTCCTGCCCGTATGCGACCCTGCCGAACGGCTTGCCGTCGATCAGATAGTGCGGGTGCCGCTGCGATTCGCGGAGAAATTTCCCCCAGCCGAGGCGGACTTCCTGCCCGTTCACGAATTCAGAATTCAATCGAATCATTCCGCACCTCCCCGCCGCAACGCGGCTTGCCCACGCTCGATTTCCAACGTCACCGCGGAACAGGCTTCCGCGCCGCCGAGGTCCCGCAGTCGGTCCCACAGTTCGGAATCGAACGTGAACCCGTGCGGCAAATGCTGCCGGCGGATCGAGTGGGAGAGGATCGCCACGACCGCCAGCCGCAGCCGGCCGGCGAGGTCCTCGAGGTCCCCGCCCCGCCGCTCGCCGGCCGCGACACGTTCTTCCAGGTCGTCCGTGTCCGTTCGCACGTCCTCGAGCCGCGCCCGCAGATCGTCCGCGTCCGCTTCCACGGACCGCACCAAACGAACAACCTCATTCGCAATCCGGCCGATACCCTTGCCGCTCATTCGTCACCTCCCCGCGCTCGGCGGCGCACGTCCTTCGCCAGATCGTGAAACCCTGCCTGCATGAAATGCCGTGCGGCCCCTCGCAGCAGGACTCGCCGCTGCGGCCCGCGGAGCCGGTCGGCTTGTTGGACCGCTGCCTGCACCCTTCCGAGGTGACGGCCGACAGCGGACCGCGTGTTCCTCAATCGTTCGACGTTCACGCTCGCACCCCCTTCCCTGCCCACCGGCTCGAGCGAATCGTCCTGGTCGGGTTCGTCTTCGCCGGCGCGGCCGATCCCGGCGGATTCGGCGGACGGTGCGGGTTCGTCATTGGTCCGGGTTTCACGTCCTGCCGATCGACAGCAGGAACGACCGCCGGCTCGAGCAGTTCGGCGGACGACACGAACGACCGCCGGAAAGACTCGAAAGACCCGATCGCGCCGCCCCCTGCCGCCGCGTATGCGATGACAGCAGCCGCGCTCGCGTCCGCGTACCTCGGTCGAGCAGCCGGTGCGGGCTGCTCTTGCCGGGTGCAGGCCGAATCGACCAGCCGCTCGATCAGCAGCCGGTCGTCCGCCCCGACCGGGACTTGCCGGCGGATCATGGCGAGAACCTTGCCGCCGAGGTCGATTCGGCGAGCCTGTTCCCCGAGGTTCCCTGCCGGCCGCTGCCGCCGGTCTGCGGCGGCGCGGGCCACGTCTAAACCGTAGAATTCGAAGGCGTCTACGATCGCCGTTTGCAGCGCCGGATTGGCGCAGTAGGCTCCGATCATTAGTTCCCGCTCCCACGGGTTCACCGCGACCCCGCCGAATTCCAGCCCGGCGGGGTCGCAGTATTTCTAGGGTTAGGTCCTCGGGTTCCTGGTCCTGGTTGCCCCGGTCGGCTGCTCGCCGCGCTCGGCGATCCACCGGGACAATTCGCTCGCGCGGTACCGCACCGCGCGACCGACCCGCACCTCGGGCGGGCGGTCCTCACGTCCTTCCCACTTCCACCGGGCGAGGGTCTGCGGCTGAAAGCCGAGAACCTCGGCGGCTTGCTTGCGGGTCAGCAGCCGATCGTCCGCTGCGAACGTCATTTCCTGTTCCTCGCGTTTGTCTTCGTTGCGGTCGTCAACGAATGACGATTCCGCCGCAACGCGAACAAACCTACGGGCGATTGACGGGGACAGGAACGACCGACCAGAGGGTCCGTCGTGCGAAATGACAAACCAGAGGGTTTGTCGTCTGCCGCATGATGCAGCAGTTTTTCAGTCGAGATCAGCGTCGTTCACGATCCGTTGGACGTGACGTTCCGACATTCCGAATTCCTCGGCGATCCGCAGATACCGCACGGTCTTTTTCGGCGTCGTCTTCCGCAGTTCGCGGAACCGCTTGCAGACCGCCTTGCGGATCGGTGCGGCTTGCGCCTTGCGAGCAGCCGCCCCCTTGCGAGCGGCCTCCCGCAGCCCCTCGAGCAGCGGCACGGCTTCCACTGACTGTTTCAGATCGTCCGCGTACCGCAGCAGGGCGAGGTAGAACCCCTGCCGAAAGCAGTCCTCGAGGGTCGTTCGAACCCAACTCCAGCCGTTCGGTGAAATGTCGGCTTCTTTCCAGCCGGGGTAGTTTTTCTCCGAATCCTCGCCGTCCGGCGCATAGGTCCACGGCGGGCGGGTCAGAGAGTTTTCGAGGGACTCGAATTCCTGCCCCGCGTAGAACCGCACCGCTTTCTCGAGGTCTGGCGGAAGCGGAACGCCCTCGATTTCCGTTCGTGGTCGAGACTTCCAGGTCCACGAACCGGGCAACAAGCCTTCGCCTTCGATCCAGTGAACGATTGGCAGGGGAATCCGCGGCGGGTTAGCGCCGCCGAGGTCCCGCAGCGGCTTCGCCGGAACGGCCGGCGGTTTCTTCGTGGTCTTCCGTCCGGCTTTCTTCCGCTTCATTCGTGACCCTTCCGTTTCCGTTTCCGGTCCTCGGCTTTCCGCCGGCGGCGCTCGGCTTGAACGACCGACCGCATAGCGTCCGTTGCCCGTTCGACCGACTCTCGCACCGGCTCGAGGGTCAGCCGCGCGTAGACCGCCGTGGACCGCGTGTTCCGGTGTCCGAGGGACTTCCCGATCAGCAGTTCGGAAGACCCGTTCGCGGCTTGCCACGAACCGAACGTGCGCCGCAGATCATGCAGCCGCACGTCCGTGAACCCTGCCGCTTTGAATACCTTCGCCAGCGGCCGGCGAGGGTCGAACAGCGGCCCCTTGCCATGCCGGCCGGGGAAGACGTATTCGCGGCCGTTGGCGGCTACCTTCCGGCTGCGAATGACGTCCACGGCCTCGGCGACCAGGGGAATATGAATCGGCGACCCGTTCTTCGAATCGCCCGCCGGGATTGTCCAGACCGCGCGGGAGAGGTCCACGTCCGCGAACCTCATTCGCAGGATCGCGGTCTTCCTCGCCCCCGTCAGCAGGGCGAGCCGCAGGAAATCGGCGATCCGCACGTCCTCCGCGGCGTCGATCGCGTCGAACAGCCGGGGAAGCTCCTCGGGGGTCACGAACCGTTCGCGTTCCTGCTCGGGGAACGGTTTCACCTTCCGCACCGGGTTCCCGCCGGGGAAATCGAAATCCTCGATCGCAACCTCGAACAGCCGGTGCAGGACCCCCCGCCAGCGGTTCGCCAGATAGGTCCCGTTGTTCTTCCCTAGCCGCCGGTGCAGTTCGAGAACGTCCATCTTCGTCACGGACGACAGCCGGCGAGACTTCCACGCGGACGAATTCGCCTCGAACAGCCGTTCCATATGCGCCCACGTCCGGCAGTTCGGCTTCCAGTGGTGTTCGACCGTATGGGCGAGGACTTCCCCGAGGGTCGGATCGGTTCGGTCTGGTTGCCGGCGGCGGCGGCGCTCGGCGTTCGGGTCCCGGCCCTCGGCGATTTCGCCGGCGATTTTCTGGACCATCTTCCGCGCCGCCTCGGGGGTCAGATCGGGGTAGCCGCCGAGGCGGACCCGGCGCGGCCGGCCGTTCACCTTGCGATAGAGGTAGAAGGACCGCGCGCCGCTCGAGGTCGTTTCGATGTAGAAGCCGCGCACGTCCTGGTCGAAGACGACCGAACGGCCGGACTCGGGAACCGGGATCGCGTCGATCGTCCGCTTGGTCAGCCGCTTCCGCACCGGCGGGGTCCGCTTGGTCGTGGTCGGTTTCGGTGTCATTGGTCATTCCCTCGGGGGGGCTGCGATTCGCTCGGCGCTACCGCGGCGCTACCGCAGAATTCAATTCGTGTCCACGAACGTCAATCGACGTCCACGCCAGAATATCGCCGTTTTATGCGGTGAAATCAACAGAAAAGACACCCCGAGGGGTTCCCGTCCACCCCCGTCAAAGCCCCCCGGTTTTTGGTTTGGGACCAAGAGGTCGAGAGTTCGAATCTCTCCGCCCCGACTTTTTCGGCCTGCGTAGCCGGTCACGAAGGATCAGTCGGCCAACGGCACTTCGGCATTGCACCCGCTTGCCGCGGCGACACCCCAGTCCTAGCATGCACACATGGTCGTGTGTACGCGTGAATGGAGGTTCGCCCGATGGAGCCAATGACAACCCGGGTGTTCATGAACGGCAATAGTCAGGCCGTGCGAATTCCGGCTCAACTGCGGATCGATGCCGAGCGGGTGGAGATCAGTCGCACGGCAGACGGCGACCTGCTGCTGCACCCGGTTCCCACGGCCAGGGGGCAGGCGTTACTCGAGGTGCTCGAGGGCTTTGACGATGAGTTTGTCGCTATGCTCGAGAAGGGCCGAGCGGAGCAGTTGCCGATTCAGGAACGGGAGTCGTTGTGAAATACATGCTCGACACCAACATCCTCGTTTACCTTCTCAAGCACCGTCCTCCGACGGTGGCCGCCCGGCTCGATGCGCTTGACGTCGATGACACGGTGTGCATGTCATTCATCACCTTTGCGGAACTGCTCACGGGAGCTCAGCGCAGCTCACGCAAGCCCGAGACCGTTCGCCGCCTCGAGCAGGTGAGCCGTCTTGTCCCAGTGGCGTACCCGAGCGAGAGCGGCATCTGTCACCACTATGCCGAGCAGTCGACGCAGCTGAGAACCACAGGCACTCCCATCGGAGCCAATGACCTCTGGATCGGTTGCCATGCGCTCGCTGAATCCGCAACGCTGGTGACCAACAATGAACGGGATTTTCGGCGACTCGTCGGCTTGTCGGTGGAGAATTGGGCAGCCGCGTGACCATGGAGTTCCCGGTCGCCCCGATTTGTCAGGCGGGAAAGAGCCGGAGGCCGGCCCAGACGGCGAACAGGGCCGCGAGCGTCGTGCCGACGACGTAGGCCACGGCCGGCACCACACGGCCCGCTTCCAGCATCTCGACCGACTGGAAGGCAAACGACGAGTAGGTCGTGAAGCCGCCCAACAGGCCCACGAAGATGATCGTCTCCTGGGCCGTCGAAAGGCTGCCGCGGGAGCGGGCCAAGGCGACGATCGCCCCGAAGGCGAACGACCCGATCACGTTGACCGCCAGCGTGCCCCACGGGAATCCGGGGCCGAAAAGCCGTAGCGACAGGGCATTGGCACCCGCCCGGAGCAGCGTGCCCGCCGCGCCGGCAGCGGCGAGCCAGAGAGCGTGGGTGAGAGGCATGAGGCAACCGGTTCCGGAGTCTGGCAGGCAGTTTCGCATCCCCACCGGTGGCCGCCAACGGTCGCCCCGGTTGACCTGCGATCGGTGCCCGCTACATTTTGGGGTGTCAAAAACTTTCTTTTGACACACAAAACTTTAGTTTTTGAGGGTCCATATGCGGGCGATCCGCCTCTGCGGCAGGTGGCCCCGAGGCTTCAGCCTCGTGGAGCTGCTCGTGGTGATCGCGATCATCGGAACGCTGATCGGCCTGCTCCTGCCCGCCGTGCAGTCGGCCCGCGAGGCGGCCCGCCGGACGCAGTGCGGAAGCCATCTGCGTCAGCTCGGGATCGCCCTGCATCTCCACGCCGACGCCACCGGGCGGTTTCCGGCGGGCTATCTCTCTGACGTCTCGTCGCCCAGCCGCGACACCACCACGTGGGATGCGGCCCCCGGCACCGGCTGGGGCCTGGCGATCGCGACGCATCTGGAGGAGGGGGCCGCGACGGCCCGTTTCGACGCCGTCGCGGGCGTGGCGGCCGTGGTGAATCGCGACCTCGTGTCGCAGCGGCTGGCAATGTTTCTGTGTCCGTCGTCGAGCGGCCCACGCGACGCCTTCGAGTGCCGCACGGCCGCCGGGATCCCGCATGTCTCTGGTGCCCGGCTCGGCCGCACCGACTACGTGGCGAATGCCGGCCACGAGGATCCGTGGGATGCCGCGGCCAACGGCGACTGGTCGAGCGTGTGTAACGGGCCGCTCTACCGCAACTCGCGGATCACCCCGGCCCGCGTCGCCGACGGGCTCTCGAAAACCGTGTTCATCGGCGAGCACTCGCAGGAACTCTCCGAAAAAGCCTGGGCCGGTGTCGTGCCCGGCGCCGCCTGCCATCCGGCCGAGCGATACGCGGCGACCGGCGCCCAGCCCGAGGCCGGCGCCGCCTTCGTGCTCTCCCACAGCGGCCCTTCGGAGCTCGAAGGCACCGGCATTCACGCACCGAACGATCCGGCCGGCCATCCCGACCAGATGTATTCACAGCATCCGGCCGGTGCGAACATCGTGTTCGGCGACGGCTCCGTGCGACTCGTCGAGGCGACGATCGACCGCGCCGTCTGGGCCGCCCTGTGCAGCATCGCCGGCGGCGAGGCCATCGGCTGGCCGTGAGTTGCCGGCCTGGAACGGCGACCGTCTATACTCGCTTCAGTCCCCAGCGAAACGGAGACTGTAAGGAGCATTGATGAACCAAAAGAAGCTGCTCGACCTCGCCACGAAGCATGGCACCCCGCTGTTCGTCGTGGATCACGCCGAATTGCGCAAGAACTACGCCCTGTTTCGCCGGCACTTTCCCCGCGTACAGGTCTACTATGCCGTGAAGGTGAACAGCGATCCCGCGATCGTGAAGACCTTCTACGAACTCGGCGGCAGCTTCGACGTGGCGAGCATGCAGGAGTTCCACACCGTTCACGAGAACATCAAGAAGCTCCCCGCGAAGGAGCGGCAGGACTTCATCTGGGACAAGGTGATCTACGCCAATCCCATCAAGCCGATCGAGACGCTCCGCGAGCTCGACAAATACAAGCCCCTGGTCACCTACGACAACGTCGAGGAGGTGAAGAAGATCGCGAAGCATGCGCCCCATGCGGGCCTTGCCCTGCGGCTCCGCGTGCCCAACACGGGCTCGATGGTGGAACTGTCGAGCAAGTTCGGGGCCCTGCCCGGCGAGGCGGTGGACCTGATCCAGTGCGCCCACGACCACAAGCTCGTGGTGGAGGGTCTGTCGTTCCACGTCGGCAGCCAGTGCACGAACCCCGAGAACTACATCCAGGCCCTCCACCTTTGCGCCGGCATCTTCGCCGAGGCCAAGTCACGGGGCTTCGATCTCAAGCTGCTCGACATCGGCGGCGGCTTCCCCGCGGCCTACGACGCCTCGGTGCCGAAGTTTTCGGCGCTGGCGAAGAAGATCAACCACGAGATCGACCGGCTGTTTCCCACGCACATCGAGATCCTCGCCGAGCCGGGGCGGTTCCTCGTGGCCTCCGCCGGCACGGCCGTCTGCAAGATCATCGGCAAGGCGGTGCGGAACGAGAAGCTGTCGTATTACGTGGACGACGGCGTCTACCACACCTACTCGGGCGTGATCTTCGACCACTGCACCTACCACCTGAAGAGCTTCAAGAAGGGGGCGACGCAGATCTGCGCGGTCTTCGGCCCCACCTGCGACGCCCTCGACACCATCAGCCTCGCCGAGCAGTTGCCCGATCTCCAGATCGGCGACTATCTCTACAGCGAGAACATCGGCGCCTACTCGGCGGCGAGCAGCACCCACTTCAACGGCTTCCCGCCGGCGAAGGTGATCCACGTCAATCAGTGACGGGGCTACCGTAGGCCCGTCACTCCGTGACGGGCAGCCCGTTGCGGAGCAACGGGCCTACGGGCCGCTCAGCCGGGACGGATGGCTTCGATGAGGTGGTAGCCCTTCACCTCCTCGCGGGCGACGTTGGTCCACATCTGCGGGAGGTGCTCCAGGTACCAGGTCGGCTGCTTCGTGACCACGAGCAGCGTGCCTCCCGGGGCGAGGGCCAGACGGGCCGACTCGACGAACAGCTCCGCGAGCCGGAAGTCGGAGTAATACGGCGGGTTCGCGAGGGCGAGATCCCAGGTGCCCGGTTCCGGCACATGCCCTTCCGCCTCGAGCGCCACCGTGAGATTCGCGAGGCCGTTGTGATCGGCTCCCCAGCGGGTGCATTCCACGGCCCGGGCGGCCGAGTCGAACGCATGCACCCGCACGCTCGGCTCGCGGGCCGCGATGCCGAGAGCCACGCATCCGCTGCCGCAGCCGATGTCGAGCACGCGGGTCTCCGCTGCCACGTCGACCGCGTTGAGCAGGTGCCGTGCGGCAGGATCGATGCGACGGTGGGCGAAGACGCCCGGTCGGGTGCGAGCCGTGAGCAGCCGGTCTCGATCGCGAAACACCACCTCGCAGGAGAAGTCGCGTACCTTCGCCGGCTCACGGGTCTTCTCGACGATGTAGGCGATCGTCTGCGGCCTGGCCTTCTTCGAGGCTGCATTGCCGCCGGCCTCGGGCCGCACCCGGACCGTCTCGCCGGTCTCGGCAAGCTGCTCGCGGAGCCACTTGTCGTGCGGGTTGTCGATGGCCGCCACGAGCCGGCCGCCGATGGCGAGGTTCACGAAGGCTTGCTGGAGAATCTCCCGGGTCAGTTCCGTCTCGCCGTCCTTCGCCAGCGGCACGACGGCGAGGTCGTAGGAGCCCGCCGGCATGTCGGCCGCACAGGTGGCCCGCAGGTTCGGCGGCGGCGGGTTCCACGACGCCCGCGCCGCCTCGCAGGGATGCAGGTCGAGGAACCAGGCAGCGACGCTCGCGTCGGGCCGCTCCACCGCCAAGGCGTGGGCGGCCTGCGCCCGGCCGGTGGTGGTGCAGACGATCCGTGAGCCCGGCAGGTTTCGGGCCACGGCCAGCGCATGGGCTTCGGCGGGACGGGCGGGCAGCGACTCGGCGACGGTGTGTGACATGGAGGCGAGCATACGTCGCCCGCCGGCCGCCGCCATGCCGCGCCGCGAATCCGCGTCACTCGGGCCGTGCCGGCCGCTGGGGCCGTTCACCACCAGGACCACCAGGACCACCAGGACCGCCGCCGCCAGGCCCGCCGCGCCGTCGCTCGTGGAACGCCTTGGCGAACGCCGCGAACTCCGTGCGGTCGAGTTTGCCGTCGGCGTCGGCGTCGAACGAGAAGGCGTGCTCGGTGAATCGCTCGGGCGATGGGCCACCGCCCGGGCCGCCCGGCCCGCCGGGGCCACGTTGTCCGCCGCCGGGCCGCCCCTCCCCGCGCGGCCCGCCTCCGGGCCGGCCCTCACCTTCCTGGCCCGGCCCGCCTTCCCGGCGGCCAGGACGAGGTCCCGCTTCGGGGCCGCCGTCGGGTGCATCAGGCGGCTGGGCAACGGCCGTTGCCGAGGCGATCACGATCGCGGCCAGGAGGGGAAAGCGGAGCATGCGTGCGAGTGACATGATCGAGTTCCTCGGGGGCGAAGGGGCGTGACGGCGGGCGATTCGACCCACCATCCATTGAACGGCCGAGCGGCGGAAAGGTTGCGGGGCGTGTAGGCCCGTCACTCCGTGACGGGCAGCCCGTTGCGGAGCAACGGGCCTACTCGGCCGGCAGGGGCTCCAGGGTAAGCGGGTCGCGGAGCGGGAGGTGCTTCACCTGGCCGCCGAAGAAGTCGTTCATCGTCGCCCGTTTGTCGAGGTCCCCCTTGGCGATCTCGTTCCAGTCGCCCACAACCAGGATCGCCATCTTCTCCGGATCGAGGTGCTTTCGCGCCACCCGCTGCAGATCCTCCCGAGTCACGGCGTCGACCTTGCTGCGAAACGTCCGCCAAAAATCCTTCGGCCGGCCCGTCCACTCGTCGTTGACGAACACCCGCAGCATCTGGGGCTTGCTCTCGAACTGCCGGGGGAACGTCTCGATCAGCCCCCGCTTGGCCGTCTCCAGCTCGTCGGCGGTCACCAGCTCGTCACGGATCTTGCGGATCTCGTTCACCACGATCTTCGTGGCCAGGGCGACCGTGGCATTCTTGCTCTCGAAGCCGGCGCGGAAGTCGCCGGGATACGTCACCCTCGGCGTGATCGCCGATCGCACCGAATAAGCGAGCCCCTCGTTGCTCCGCACCTGCTGCATCAGACGGCTGGTGAAGCCGCCGGCGCCGAGAATCTCGTTGAGGAGCAGGAGCGGGATCGCGTCGGGATCGTCTCGTTCGATCGACCGGCAGCCGAGCACCACCTTCCCCTGCGGGATCTCCTTGGGCACGTGATAGAGGCCGGGCTCGAGCGTCGCCGTGGGCCGCGCCGGCTCCGGGGCCACACCACCGCGCTCCCAGCCCGTGAACGCCTTCTCGAGTTTCGCGAGCATCGCCTGGGGCTCGAAGTCGCCCGAGACCGCGACGATCGCATTGCCAGGGTGGAAGACACGGCCGTGCATCTCCGTCAGCCGATCGCGAGAGATGGCCTCCACGCTCGCGCCGGTCGGCTCCGCCGATTCGAAGTGATCGGTGCCATAGACGAGCCGCTTCCACTCCCGCGACAGGATCGATGCCGCGTCGTCGTTCCGCTGTTTCAGGCCCTCGATGGCCCGGGCCTTCGCCGTGTCGAGCCGGCCCTGATCGAACCGCGGCGTGCGGAGCATGTCGAGAAACAGCCCAAGGCTCTCGTCGAAGTTCGACGTCAGCGTGTTGAGCGTGGCGGTGGTGAAGGTCTCGTTGGCCGAGACGGCCGCTTCGGTGGCGAGGAAGTCGAGCGTCTCGTCGAGTTCGGCGGGCGAGAGCTTCGCCGTGCCCCCTTCGCGAACCATCCGCGCCGTGAGTCCCGCGAGCCCCGGCGCGTCGGCGGGGTCGAGTGAGGCGCCCCCCTTGAACGTGATCGCCAGGTTGACGAGTGGAAACTCATGAGACGGCGCGAGATAGACCACCGTGCCGTCGGGCAGCACATGGCGGAACTCGGCCGCCGCAGGCGGCTCGTAGGCGAGCGGCTGGAATGCGATCTTCTCCGGCCGATCGGGGATCGCCGCCGCGACAGGCGGCGCGGCAACCGGGGCCGAGCACGACGTCAGGATCAGCGGCGCGAACGCGGCGAGCAAACGGAAAAAAAGCTTCATGCTGGATGTTCCTGCGATGGCCGCGGACGTCACTACGACCCGCGGCGGAAGGTTGCGACGCTGCGATTCGTGGGGGCGAAATAGCGCTTTGCCACGCGGCGGATGTCGGCCGCCGTCACGGCCTCGTACTTGGCGGGTCCGTCGTTGATCTCCCGCCAGTCGAGCACCGCCTCGGCGAACGCCAGTTGGATGAGCAGCGAGAGGTTGTTCTCGAGCTTGCGATAGTTCTGCGCGGCCACGCGGTTCTTCACCTTCCGCAATTCGCGGTCCGGCAGGTCGGCCTCCTGGAGCTTCGCCAGTTCCTCGTACCAGGCCTGCTCCAGCTGCTCGGGCGTGGCCTCGCCGCGGGTCTCCGCCGACACCGCGAACAGCCCCGCGTATTTCCTCGTGTCGGACATGGCCCGGGCCGAGGCGGCGATGCCCCGTCCCTCGACGAGCCCTGCGTAGAGCCGTCCCGTCCGCTCGTTGAGCACCTCGGCGAGCATGTCGAGGGGGTAGCTGTCGGCATGGCCGGCCGGCACGGTGTGGTAGCGGATCTCGACGGCCGGCGGGAAGTCGCCGGTTGCGTTCATCCTCTGCTCGGCGAGCTGCTCGACCTCGAGCGTGACCACCGGGGGGGGCTGCTGCGCCCCGGGGGCGAGCCGCGAGAAGTAGGTCGTGATCAGCTCCTTCGCCTGCTTCGGGTCGAAGTCACCGACGAGCACGCCGCAGAGATTCCCCGGCCGGTAGTAGACGTTCCAGTAGTCGAGCGCCTGCTCGAACGTGTAGCTGTTCAGGTCGCTCGGCCAGCCGATGATGGGCCAGGAGTAGCCGCTCGACGCCCAGAACATCGCATCGAACTGCTCCTCGAACTTGCCCGTGGGCGTGCTCTCCGTCCGCAGTCGCCGCTCCTCGTGGACGACGTCCCGTTCGGAGTAGAACTCCCGAAACACGCTGTCGTTGAGTCGATCGCTCTCCATCCAGGCCCACAGCTCGAGCTTGTTGGAGGGGACGGTGATGAAGTAGCAGGTGAGGTCGTAGGTGGTGAAGGCGTTCATGCCGCTGCCGCCGGCCTTCGTATAGACCTGGTCGAACTCGTCCTTGACGATCGTCGCCGCACCGGGGCCGGCGTCGCCGCGGCCCTGCTGGGCCTTGATCAGCGCGTCGAGCTTGCCGCGGAGCACCCGGAGTTCCTGGGTGTCGTTGGTCGGATTCCAGGGATCATCGATCTCCCCCTTGAAGAAGCGGTCGTATTGCCGGGTCCAGACGAGCCGATTGATCTCGTCGCGGAGCTTTTTCTGCTCGGCCCTGAAGCGGGCGTCCTTCTCGGGATCACGGGTGCCGATCGTGTCGGTGCCCTTGAACATCATGTGTTCGAAGAAGTGGCTGATGCCGGTGATCCCCGGCCGCTCGTTGACGCTGCCCACCCGTGCCACCCAGCCGGCGCTCACGACGTTGGGCTGGTCGCTCCGCGGCACGAGCAGAAACTGCATGCCGTTGGGGAGCGTGAACTCCTCCACCGCCACCTGCTGCCCCAGTGCCGCCGACGGCCCCAGCGTTGCCGGCAGCCACACCAGTACGGCGACGAAACCGATCCACCAGCCAGAAGGAGTGCGCATCAGTGACATCCTGTGAGGAGCCGGCGTTATACAGAATCCGGGTTCCGCGTGTCACCGAACCCGAACCGAACCTGAAGCGAACTGAACGTAGAACCGTTGCTCCGCAACGGCTGCCCGTCACGGAGTGCCGGGCCTACGGCGCCTACGAACACCAAGTGTCTCTTGGTCGGACCCCTCCACGCCCGGCTCCGGCGGCTCTCGCGGCGGGCCCCGCCTGCCACGCCTATCGTTGGCGGCCGGCGACAGGGATTCGTCCGCCGTTCCCGCTTCAGCCACGGAGGTTTCGCATGGCGTCGCTCGATCGTGCTGATCCGGTCATCATGGGGTACATTCTCGCCCAACATCGGGAGCTTCACGATCAGCTCGTCGGGGCGAGGGCGGCGCTCGCCGTGCCGACGCCCGTCGCGCGCGCGGACGTGGTGGCCGCACGGGCGGCCCTCCGCGGGCTCCATGACCACCTGCACCGGCATTTCGTGCAGGAGGAATGCGGCGGGTTTCTCGAGGAATCGCTGACGCGAATGCCCCGGCTCTCTCCGGCCGTCAAGGCCGTGCTGGCCGAGCATCCCGTGCTGCTGGCCGAACTGGATCGCTTGATCGAAACGGTCGCCGCAGCCGATATTTCGCCCCTGGCGTGGCAGCAGGCCGGCCGCGACTTCGAATGCTTCGCAGATCACCTGACGGCCCATGAAAGGAACGAAAATGCGGTCGTGCAGGAGGGATACAACGAAGACCTGGGCTTGGATTAGCGGATGCGCGGCGGCGGTCTGTGCGGCGGTGAGCGCACAAGACACGGCGGTCGATGACGTGGCCGTGTTCATGCGGGCCAAACTCGACCACTCCAAGAACGTGCTGGAGGGGCTGGCGCTGGCCGACTTCGAACTCATCGCCCGCGGCGCCCAGGAGCTCTCGCTCGCCAGTCAGGAGTCGAGCTGGCAGGTGCTTCAGACGGAGGACTATGCCCGTTTGAGCACGGAATTCAGACGAGCCTGCGACGGCCTGCGGTCGGCGGCGAAGGCGGAAAACCTCGATGGCGCCGTGCTCGCGTGGATGGAGGTCACGCAGAAGTGCGTGCAGTGCCATCGCTATATCCGTGACGAGCGGAAGTGATCGGGATGGGCCTGCGGTAGGCCCGTTGCTCCGCAACGGGCTGCCCGTCACTCCTTGACGGGCCTACGCTCGAGCACCTGCGCGACGTCGACGGGCGGGGGGGCGAACGTCGTGTCGAGCGTCTGCACGGCTTCGATCCGGTCGAGGTCGATGAGCAGCGGTGGCTCGCTTTGTCGCCGGGCGTCGAGTCCGAGCAGCTGCACGGTGGGCGGCTTGATGATCAGCCGCAGCGGCTGCAGCCGATGGCGGGCCGCCGCCTGTCCGTCGTGCTTCGTGGAGATCTCGATTTCACGGCAGTCGGTGATCGCCGTGCTCAAGGCCGAGATCAGGCGGGGACGAGACGCGTAGCGGGCCGGATCCACCGCCGCCACGTGGAACACGTTCTTGGCATTCTCCAGCCGCTCCAGGAGCTGCGGGGGAATCGCCCGCTCGATCTTGTGCCGCAGCGACTCCATGCCGGTCCACAGGACCGTGCCCTCGAACGTCCGCAGCAGTTCGCGGCCGACCATGAAGGCGACCATCTCCAGCAGCGTGATCGGCTCGGCCGGCAGGGCCCTTCCGGCGAGGGCCTCCTTGTCGAGCCGCCAGCCATGCCGGCGGCCCTCCGGCAGCGGCACATGGTCCACGGGATACCCGCAGGAGATCAAAAAATCGCAGTCGCGATGCAGCGTTCGGGCCGAGAGCCGGGAGAGGCCGAGCCGTTCCTTCAGCGCGGTGATCAGGGTCTGGTCGTCGAGCGGGTGCCGGGTGGTGGAGAGGGTTTCGAGGAGGGCGAAGATGCGGAGAAATTGCTCATGGCGAGAGAAGTTGCGAGGCATGATGTGAAGTCATAGGTATTCCTCCGGATGGCTGACCCCCGCGGCGCCGCGGCGAAGCAGTCGGCCCTCATGACGTGAGCGGCGCCACCCCGAAGATGCGGCGGATTATTCCACAAATCCGCTCCGCACCGATTATTTCGGCACCGTTGGTCAGGTGCCGGGGCGGTCGTTTCGGTCACGCGGCGCCCCGCTGACGTTGCTGTATCCCCCCTGCAACGCGGGTCAGCGGCGGGATGGATGCGTTGACCGCGGCATGCCAGGTCTCGGCGGCCTCGACGAGCCGATCGACCATCGAGAGCAGTTGCAGTCGGGTGAGCTCGCCGTCCTCGACGACGGCCTCGATCACCATCCTGAAATCTTCCAAAGGTTCGTCGTACTCGATGCCCACCAGCGGCGTGTCGGCCGCGATACGACAGAGAGCGAGGCAGGTCGTGGCGGGATCCGGCCCCACGGCGAAGGCCCGCTGGATCGACACGCGGCAACGGAAGCCGTCGTCGGGCGTTTCGATCCGCACGATCGCGAGCCGTTCTCCACGCGGGTTGCGATACTGCCGGGTCACGAACACGGCCCGGATCACGGCCTCGTCAGGATCGACATGATGACGAACGCCATCCTGGGCGAGGATGGTCGCACAACGGGACAAAGTCATCGGCATGGGCGCACTCCTTGCGGCACATTGACAGGAACGCCCCCCTCTGGATAGGTATACGCTCGCCGGGCCGCAATCTTGCGCGGACAGTCCTTTTTTTGGGATGGGCGATCCCGCAAAGGGGGACCAAGCGTGCCACGGCGCATTCCATACTCTGGCCGCGGTGGGGCAACGTCATCACACCGGCGCGTTGCCACAGAAGCCACGGATGCTGATCATGCCAGGGCATGACTCGATGCAGTCGAGGTCACGGATCACGGCGGATGATGGCGCCGTCGATCTCGAGGCACTGCTGTGCGACTGGCAGTCCACCGGCAGCCACGCGGCTCTCGAAGATCTCATCCATGCGGCGGAGCCGGTCGCGACGCTGGTCATCGGCCGCGTGCTCGGACAGCGAGGCATTCGCGATCCGGCCGCCCTCGACGACGCGCTCGCCCTGGTCTTCAACCATCTCCGCCGCCTGCCCGGCGCGGCGGCGGGGGAGCACGCAGTGACCCCCTTCGATCCGATCCGCGGCACCGCGGCCGATCACGGCCGCGCCTATCTGCAGCGGCTCGCCCACGACCGGGCGGTCGACGTCGCCCGCCGCGTTCGGCGCGATTCCCGCCGCATGGCGTCGTTTTCGGCGCTCGAGGATGCGGCCGCGGCCGGCCTGGAGGGCCGGCTGGCCATGCAGGTGACGTCGTTCCGTGGCGAGGACGACGAGCCTCCGGGCTGTGCGATCACGGAGGCGATGGGCCAGCTCGATCCACGGGAGCGCGAGCTGGTGCGGCTGCTGCTGGAGGGCAAGAGCCAGACGGTGATCGCCCATGTGCTGGGCGTCTGCGACGGCACGGTGTCGCGGCTCCGCAGCCGGGTGATCATCAAGCTCCGCGCCGCTATCCAAACACGATCGTCCGCCGCCCGTGGAGAAACACCCGCTCCTCCAGCACCAGCCGCACCGCCCGAGCCAGGACCAGTTTCTCGACGTCGCGGCCCGCCTGGGCCATCCGCTCCGGCGTGAACGAGTGGTCCACGGCGATCACGTCTTGGGCGATGATCGGGCCGTCGTCGAGCTCCGCGGTCACGAAGTGGGCCGTGGCCCCGATCAGCTTCACTCCCCGTGCATAGGCCTGGCGATACGGGCTCGCCCCGGCGAAGGCCGGCAGGAACGAATGGTGGATGTTGACCAGCCGATTGGCATAGCGGGCCACGAACGGCTCCGACAGCACCCGCATGTAGCGTGCCAGCACGACGTACTCGGGCGCGTGGGCGTCGATGGCCGCCGCCACCGCGGCCTCGTGCGCCTCACGGCTCACACTCTCGTGCGGCACATGGGCGAACGGCACGCCGAACCGTTCGACCAGCGGCCGCAAGACGTCGTGGTTGCTCACCACGCCCACGATCCGCCCCGGCAGGTCGCCCACCGCGTCGAGCAGCAGCAATTCGCCGAGGCAGTGCGGCTCGCGGGTCGCGCAGACGACGATCGGCCGCCGCTCCTCACGGGTCACGCGAACCTGCGCCGCGGCCGGCAGCACCCGCCGCAGATCGGCCCCCAGCGTCTCCGCCGGCACGGGCCCGGCGGCCGGGGCCACCTCGGCCCGGAAGAAAAACTGCCGGGCCACGGCATCGACGAACTCCGAATTGCTCTCGATGTTGAGCCGACGGGCCTGGAGCACGCCCGTGATCCGGTGGATCAGGCCCACCTCGTCGGGGCAGGCGACCAGCACGATCTCTCGCTGCGAGGGTGTCATCGGGATGCGGGCACCCAGGCGAGCACGACGTCCTCGACGGCGATGTCGGTCTTCTTGGCGGGAATCTCGAGCGGCTCGAGCCGGATCTGCTCCGGGCTCGTCTCCAGCCGGATGCGGTCGAGCTCGGCCTCGATCTCCTCTTCCAAAAGCAGCCGCTTCTCCTCGAGCGTGGAGAGGCTCTCCTCGGCATGCACCACGTCGGCCTGCTGGCGGGCGGCGCGGCTGGCCGACCGCATCGACGTGGCTGCGCGGCCGATGTTGGTCGCGGAGGCCTTCTTGCGGCCGAGGAGCGCGGCGAGCACGGCCGAGCCGATCGACACGTAGGTCTGCATCGACTGGTTCTTGGCCTCCGCCCGCTCCCGTTCCACCTTCTGCCGCGCCCGCTCGATCCGGTCGGCGAGCGACGCGAGCTTGGTGGCATGCCGCTCCCGCACCTTCTCGATCTCGGCGTCGCGTCGCTCCTTCACCCGATGGGCGATCCGGGCGCGGAACTCGCCTTCCGATTCGCCTGGCCGCGACACCGTGTCGATCGCCGAAGCCGACCAGGCCAAGAGCTTCGAGGTGCGGCCGAGGAAGCTCTTGAGCGACGTGGCCAGCGTTTGGTAACCCCGTGGGCCGGTCAGTGGCGCGGGCACCGGGGAGAACGAGCCGGTTCGCGGCGCCGGCTCCACCTCCGGCGCCTCCGCGAACGCCTCGCCGCTCTCCCAGGCCGATTCGCCGAGCGTCTCGCCCGCCGGCGCCATCTGGATCACCTCACGATCGACCTCGATCCCCGTGCCGGCCTTCGCATAGCGAACCCGTGCCCGGCCGAGGATCATCGGCTCGTAGTGGACCACCGCGTCGGGACCGACAGCCCCCCGCGGCGCGAGGAACACCTCCCGCACGCCCGGCGGCAGGATCGGCCGTGGCCCCCCCTGCGGCCGGCCGAAGACGGGAGCCTCGACCGCGGGCCGCGGTGCCGGCTCATACGCCCCGCCATCGGTCGCCATCAGCCGGCGAATCTCCTCGCGGACGAGCGGCCCGCGGAGATAGGCCATCGTCCATCGCGTCTGAAAGAGCGTCTCCTCGTCGCCGTGCACGCTGTGCATCAGAAACCGCCGCTGCTCGAGGCCTGAGAGCAGACGATCGAGACGACTCCTGTCGAAGCTGCCCCCGGACGTCGCCGCGGCCCCTTCGAGGCCGTCGAGCACCCGGGCCTTGTCCCGTGCGGTCTGCAGCCGGCCGAGAAACCACAGGCCGGCATTCGAGAGCCCCTTGTAGTCGAGGTCCACCGGATTCTGCGTCGCCAGCACCACGCCCAGCCCGTAGGCCCGCGCCTGCTTCATGAGCGTGAGGATCGGCAGCTTGCTGGGCGGATTCGCCGTGGGGGGCAGATAGCCGAACACTTCGTCCATGAGGAACAGCGCCTTCAGTGACGACGTGCCCGGCTGCGACCGCATCCACGACACCGCCGCTCCGGCCAGGAGCGTGACGAACGCCATCCGCTGGGCATCGGCGAGATGGGCGATCGAGATCACCGCCACCCGCGGCTTGCCGGCCGGCGTCCAGAGCAACGTGCCCACGTCGAGCGGCTCGCCATCAAGCCAGGCCTCGAAGCCGGGGGCCGCCGCCACCGTGTTGAGCCGGCTCGCAAGCTGGAACCGCTCGCCCGCGGGAAAGAAGTTTTCCAGGTCGAGGAAGCCGACTCGTTCGATCGGCGGCGCAGGGATCGCCCGCACGAGCGCCCCGAAGTCGACCTTCTGGCCGCTCTTCCACAACGCATCGACGATCGCCGAGAGCAGCACATGCTCGCGGCTCCGGCCCGGCTCCCCGTCGATGCCGACGAGGGCAAGGATGCCCGACACCAGCGACTCGATCCGCTCGCGGCGCATTTCAGGGTCGTCGGCCGCGGCCCCCGTGGGCGCATCGAGGCTGCCGAGCATCGCCAGCGGCCGACCCACGCGGCTGCCCGGCGTGTAGACCGCCATCTCGGCGGCCTCGTGGAGCCGACGAATCCGGTCGCCCGACTGTCCACTCGTCGCCAGTCCCTCCGACCACTTCCGCGCCGTGCGGTCCGCAAGCTCCTCCAGCGTCACGCCCTCCCGCTTCGCCGCCTCCGGCTCCAGCCACGGCAGGAAGTCGGCCGCCGCGAGATTCGGGAACGACAACAGCACGTTCGCCAGATCCCCCTTGGGGTCGATCACGAGCGTGGGAATGCCGTCGAGCGCGGCCTCCTCGATGAGCCCGATCAAGAGGCCCGTCTTGCCGCTGCCCGTCATGCCCACGCAGACGGCGTGCGTCGTGAACCGCTTCGCCTCGACGAGCACCGGCTCGCCGGTGGCAGCCCTCTTCGCGTCATCGACCTTCTGGCCGAGATAAAAAACACCGAGCCCCTCGATCGCGGTTGGCAGATCGGTGGCTGACGCTTTCTTGGGTCGCGTGCGTTTCGGCGTCGTGCTCATCGGAAAGGCTCCCGGGACTGGAACGCCCCAAGCATACCCCGCACCGTGGGCCGCATGCTCCGCATGCGTCCCACGGTCTGAACACCGCAGGCCCCTCTATTCCTTGGCTGGTCGACCTTCTGTGGCGTGGGCTCGGGGCTGCCCGTGCCCCGTCGCCGGACGCTTGCTACGGACATCCTGTCCTTCGCTCGCTCGGATGCCGCCTTCGCTCCGCCATCCTGGCTCCGCTCGGCGGCATACGCCGGCTCCCGGGGCAGGGGCAGCCCCTCACGGGCGCAGTGGTGGGCAACAGACGCCGCCTACTCAAAACGCATCGGGCCGTAAGACGTCGACCGTTTCGCTGCAGACCGTGATCCGGTGGCCGGCGTCGCATTCGGCCCGGACCGCGTCGAGGATGCGGCCGGCGACGTCGTCGGGCACGATCGATTCCAGTCGCACCAGCGGCTCGTCGGTGGCGGTGTCGCGTCGGCCCGCGCCGTGGCAGGGCGCGGCCGTGTAGCCAGAGGCGCCTGCGGCGCGACAGGTCTGCACGAGGCGGCTTTCGAGGGCCGCCTCCGCGACGATCGTCAGCCGCTTCATGCGGATCGTGACGCGGCGGCGGGTGGCGAACGGATGGGCCGACGTCTGCCGGTGCGATTCCAGCCCCACCACGTCGAGCCGCAGGCCCGCCTGCTGGAAGTCGCCCGCCAGTTCGTGGAGCTTCTCCATCACGCTGTGGTCGACGAGCTCCGTGCCTGCGAGGTTCACGATCACGTCGTTCCGCTGCACGAGTCCGAGCTGCTCGATCTGCCGCCGAAACGGAATCCAGTTGGTGAACACGGCCGATCCGCTGGCATCGATCTGCACGGTGCGGTCGTCGACCGTGCTCACCTTGAGAAACGGCTTGAAGAACGACGTGAGCGGCACGCCGTTGATCGCGTGGATCACGAACTTGAGCGCCACGCCGATGCCGACGCCCACCAGGAGGTCGGTGGCGAGCACGCCGATGATCGTGGCCACGAAGATGAACAGCTGCTCCGAACCGATCTTGAAGACGTTGATGAACTCCCGGGGGGAGGCGAGCCGGAAGCCGGTGTAGACGAGCATCGCCGCCAGGGCCGCCAGCGGGATGCGGTGGATGAGCTGCGGCACGAGGGCGACGAAGGCCAGGAGGAAGACGCCATGCCAGAGGTCGGCGAACCGGGTGCGGCCGCCGTTGTCGATGTTGGCCTTGCTGCGGACGATCTCGGAGATCATCGGCAGGCCGCCGATCGCCGCCACCGCCGCATTGGCGACGCCGACCGCCACGAGATCACGGTTCATGTCGGTCTTCCGCTTCCACGGGTCGAGCAGGTCGATCGCCTTCGCCGAGAGGAGCGACTCGACGCTGCCGACCAACGCGAACATCGCCACCCACCAGATGCCGGCGAGCCGAGAGGCGGGGCTTGTGAACACGGAGAAGTCGGGCGTTGAGATGGCGGCCAGCAGGTTCTGCGGCACGCTCACGAGGAACGATTGCCCGAGTCTGTATTCGTGGCCGGCGAAGCTGTAGGTGTGTTCGCGGCCGAGATCGAACCACAGCCCCAGCGGCACCGCCACGGCGAGCACGAGCAGCTGCGCGGGGATCATGCGGAGCCAGCCCGGCCGGAGCCGCCCCTTCACGAGCGGAAAGCCGAACAGGATCGCAAGGCTGACGAGCCCGATGACCGCGATGTGGGGATTGAGATGGGCGATCTTCTCCGGCAGCTCGCGGAGAATCTCCAGGGGCTCGCCGCTCGCCTTCTGACCGAACACCACCGGCAGCTGCTTGAGACAGATGATGAAGCCGATCGCGGCGAGCATGCCGTGCACGACGGCGGTGGGAAAGAACTCGGAGAGGCCGCCCACGCGCAGCAGGCCGAAGCCGATCTGCACGAGCCCCGCCACGCAGCCGACTGCGATCGCCATGCGGTAGGCCTGAAGATCGGCGGCTGGGTCGGCGCCGGCGGTGTAGCCGAACGACTGCATCGCCCCGAGCACGATCACGATCATGCCCGCGGCCGGTCCCTTGATCGTGAGCTCGGAGTTGCTGATGAATGACGTCAGGATCGCGCCGACCACCGCGGTGAACACACCGGCGACCGGTGGGAACCCGCTTGCCAGCGAGATGCCCAGACACAACGGCAGCGCGATCAGGAAGACGAGAAATCCGCTCGTGATGTCGAAACGGAGGTATTGCGTGAAGCCGGCGGCGTCGCCCCGCGGGACCTCGGCTGCGTGGCCGGGGCCGGTCGCTCGAGGCACTGCTGGAACTGATCCGTTCATGGATGGACTCCTTCGGGTGACTGGCCGGGCAGGTGGTGCTCACGCACCGCCAGCAGCGAGGCCGCGACGTGCTCCAGTGAGGTGACGAACGGGCCCGGATAGACACCGAGCCCAATCAGAATAGCCAGCAGGATGGAGAGCGCGACCCGTTCCCGGGGCAGGATCACGTGCTGCGGGGCATCGGGCGTGACGGGGCCGCCAAACACGTGGAACCAGCCCCGGATCACCGCGATCCCGGCGAACATCGTGGCCACGATCACGAGGATTCCGGCGTGGAACTGCTCGTCGAGGCTGCCCGAGATGATCAGATCGTCGGCCACGAACGAGAGCGTGCCGGGGAACCCGAGGCTCGCCAGGCCGAAGAGCAGGAAGAAGGCGGCGAGGGCGGGGGCGTCGGCGAACCGTCCCTGCAGAAAGTCGATCGGGATCCGGCCCGCACGGCTCTCGAGCGTCCAGACCACCAGCCCGATGCCCGTGAGCGCCAGGCCGCTCGACACCCACACGGCCAGCGCCCCGCACAGCTCCGTCGGCAACGTGCCCGAGAGCCCCGCAAGCACCATCGCCGACTGGCTCATCGCGAGCGTGCCGACGAGGCCGCGGGCCGATCGCTGCACGACCGCGAGCGCCGCCCCGTAGGCGGCCGTGACGAGCGCCGCCTGGGAGAGCAGGACCAGCTCCTGGGCGACGCCGTCCGCATGGCCGACGAGCAGCCGCACGGCGGTGTAGGTGGCCACCTGCGGCATCGTGACGACGAGCGCCGTGGCGAGCGAGGCACCGGAGAAGAGCGCGGGATACCAGGAGTGGAAGGGCACGATCCCCTTGCGGATCATCACCGCGACGGCCACGAGCCATCCGCCCGCCGTGCCCACGGAGCCGCAGCCGCCGAGCCAGGGCGGATCGGCGAGCATGAGCGCGGTGCCCAGGGCCATGCAGGCCAAGGCCGCGGTCATGGCGAGGCCGTAGAGCCGGGCGGCGGGGCGACCACCGACCGTGCTTCGCACGGCCAGCCACGTGGAGAGGATCGACACGCCCCAGAGCACGACGAGGGCCGCCGGATGGGCCGTCGTCATCGTCGCCATCGTGATGGCGGCTCCGATCAAGAGGCGGCTCACGCCGGCGGTCGCCAACGCCCGCTGCGGTGCCACCAGCACGATGGCGAGGTCCACGAGCGCGACGTACGGGAGCAAAAGCGCGGTGAGCCCGTCGATGTGCACGAGCCCGCCGCCGGCCAGCCGCGGGCCGAAGAGGAACGGCCGGCCGGCGCTCGAGTGCCAGACCGCGGCCAGGCAGCATGCGGCCGCCAGTGACAGCAGGATCGCGGCGGCAGCGGGAAGCCGCGGGTTCATCCGCTCGCCGAGCATCCGGAGGACGGCCGCGGCGACCAGCGGAGCGGCGATGCAGAGTGACACACAGCCGAGCACGGCCGCTTCGGGCGAAGTCATGCAACGCCTCCGTCGCGATCGGTTCGGCGGCGCTCTTCATCGACGCCGCCCGCCAGTTCCACGAACCGTGTTTCGGCGGCCTGGGCTCCCTCCAGCAGGGACAGCACGGGCCGGATGACGAGCCGCTGCACGGCCGCGTCTTCGAAGCCGCGCTCCAGTGCGATGCGGTAGAGGCTCCGGCCGAGACGGCTCGGGAGCAGCCGGAGGATCGAGAAGGCGGCGGCACCGGGCGGGCCGCCGAGCGCGGCGGCGAGTTCGTGACGGTCGTGCAGCGCGGAGGGTGAGCGGAGGATCTGGAGGCTGCGGAGGATGGCGTGGCTCACCACGTGGACGAGCGGCACGATGCGCAGGCCCAGGCCGATCTCCGCCAGGATGATCCCGGCCTGCGTCATCGACGCGTAGGCGAGCATGCTCTTGAGGTCGGTTTGCACGCTGCCGACCACGGCCGCATGGAGGGCCGTGCCGACCCCGATCGCGATGAGCAGCCAGCCCGCGGCGGGGGCCGCGTCGAGCACCGCCTCGCACCGCAGCAGCACATAGGCGCCGGCGTGGATCGAGAGCGCGCCGTAGAAGATGGCGCTCGACGGCGTGGGGCCCTCCATCGCCTGCGGGAGCCAGCCGGAGAACGGCACCTGCGCGCTCTTGCCGAGCGCGGCGAAGACGAGCAGGAGCGCCACGACGAGGGCGGTCGTGGGATCGACGAGACAGACGGCGTCGGGCCAGCTGCCGCGGAACAGCTGCTCGAAGTCGCCGGAGCCCACCGCCTGGTGGACGACGACGCCGGCGATGAGCAGCCCCATGTCGCAGAGCCGATAGGTGATGAACGCCCGCAGCGCCGCGGCGACCGCGTTGCGGCGCTCGTGGAAGAATCCGATCAGCAGCGTCGACGAGATGCCGAGAAACTCCCAGCCGGCGAAGAGCACGTCGATGCTGCCGGCGAGCACCATGAGGTTCATGCCCGTGCCGAAGAGCGTGAGCAGGATGAAGAACCGCGTGAATCCGGGCTCGCGATGGAGATACGTGCCGGCGAACGCGTTGACGAGCCAACAGAGGCCGGTGGAGAAGCAGACGTAGGGCACCGAGAGGCCGTCGGCGACGAGTTCGATCGTGGCGGCGTGATGGCCCACCGAGAAGAGCGTGCCCAGGTGCACCACCTCGGCGGCGAACCCGCGGGCGGCGAGGGCCGCGAGCGTGACGAGGGCCGCGAAGAAACTCGTGGTGAAGCCGGCGCCGACGAGACGGGTCGTGGTCCGCTCGGCGAGCGGACGGCCCAGCAGCGCGGGGAGGCCGATGGCGACGAGCGTCAGCGCCGGCGCGGCAAGCTGCCACGTGACCAGCGCGGCGACGGCGGCGGGCGGGATCATGGTGGCGGTCTCGGTCATGAGTCGTCCTCCCGGGCAACGGCTCGGTCGAACCGCGGGCCCCGCGAGATTCGGGCGAGGGGCAGGTGGCCGCGGTGGCCGCGGAACCAGTCGGCCGAACTGGCGGCGACCGGGAGCACGGCCTGCTCCGGCACGTAGGGCACGAACCGATCGCCGGCAGGATCAGGCTCGCAGGTGGCGAGGCCCCCCGTGGCAGGATCCCAGGCGGCGAGCCGGATCCAGCGATTGGCGACGAGGGTGCGCACGGCCGGCAGCCGCTCGAGCACCGCGCGGATCGCTTCGGCCGTCGCGTCGATCACCATCAGCAGCCGCACCGGCTCGTGAATCTCGACCCCCTGAAACGGCAGACCCGTGCGCAGATCGCTGGCATGGCCGTCCATCACGCCGATCAGACCGGTGATGTTGTGCGGCAGTTTCGTGCCCGCGCCGTAGACGAGTGGATCGAGCCGGGAGAAAAGATAGCAGAGGCTGATGCCACTGCTCACGGGCCCGACCGCGGCAAGCGTCCGTTCGAGAATGGCGAGATCGCCATCGGCGGTCGGATCATACGAAACGAGGAACGCCCGGCGATCGAGGAACAGGCCGCGGGTCAGTTCCCGCCTCCCGACGATGCAGACCGCCGTGCTTGCGTGGCCGTACTCGGGCCGCACCTGCGCCAGGTCGCCCGCCCGTTCCTGCACGCGGCGGAGCGCCTCCGCCGGCGATACGTCGAGCGGCACGGAATCAAACCGGCGGCATCGCTCCTGAGCGTCGAGACCGCCGGCCGTCTCGCAGTCGACGCGGAAAGCGTCGAAGTCGCCGCGATGACTCGCCGGCAGGCGACCGACGTCGTACCAAGTGACGCGGCTGGTGCAGGTGTCCTGCATCCCGCCGAGAAAGACCGTGTCGGCGGGGATGACGAGTCCGCCGGCTGCCAGGCGGGCGCGCACGTCCGGATCGTTGGCCATGAGGGCGAAGGCCCGGGCATTCGGGCCGCCGCGCCCGCCGCCGCAGGCGCCGCAGTCGTAGGCGCTCTCGTGCGGATTGTTGAGGCTCGTCGAGCCGTGCCCGATCACGGCGACGAGCCGCGCGAAGCCGGTCGTCAAGCCGATGTCCTCGAGGAGCCGGCGGGCAATGGTCGCCATCTCGTCGGCGTCGAAGCCCCGCTGGGTGCCGTTCGGCAGCGGCGCGTCGCCCCGGCGACGGAGGTCGAGGCTGGTGCGGACGCGGCTGCGGGCGTATTCGGCGGCCCCGCCCGTCACGAGGGAGGTGATCCGCGGGAAGGCGACGCGGGCCACGAGCGGCACGGCCGCGACCGCGCCGCCGATCGACGTGAGCAGGCCGCCGCGGAAGAGCGTGCGGCTGCCGGTGGCCATGCCGCCGCGGAGCCGGCCCAGTGACCGGCGGACCGCCTGTCGCAGCCGATGGCTGGTGAGCGATTCGGGCGCCGGCGCCTCGGTGACGGTGTGCTGCGGCCGCACGACGATCGGGCAGAGCGGGATGGCGTGCCAGTCGTCGAGGCCGCGGTAGTACATCGGCACCGCGAAGAAGCCGGCCGTCCCGAACGTGTCGACGTCGGAGGCGAACTCCTCGAGGTGGCGTCGGAATGATTCGCAGCGATCGTCGATGCAGAAGATCGCCTGCACCCGCGGGCGTCCGCCGCCGCTCCGGGCGGGGACCGACGCCTGGGCGGCGAGCCCGTCGAGCACGCCGATGCCGTGCCGCCGCTCATACGCGAGGTGGAAGATCCGTCGGCGGGCGATCGAGTCGAAGGCGGCGATCGCGAGTTCCAGCTCCAGCAGTTCGTTGTCGTCGAGCCCGTGGATGTCGGCGGCGGTGAGGCCCGTGAGCCGGGCCACCTGAAGGAGCAGGAAGGCACGGGCGAGGCTGCCGGCGCCACGACGCGGCGGATGGCGGTCGCGCAGTTCCGTCCAGAAGGCCGCCAGCGGAGCGTCGGCAGCGTCGCCCGATGGCGGGCAGCGGAAATGCATGCGGCGGCACGCGTGCTCGACTGCCAGGCGGTCGAGCACGACCCGCAGGGCGAGAAAGTCGGCCAGCCGCGCCGGCACCGCATCGACCGGCGCCCGGTCAGGACGATCCTCGAACTGTCGCACCATCCCTGCCCAGCCGCGGAGCGCCACGAGCGTGAGGGGGATGAACTCGGGCCAGACGGTCGCGGGCACTCCGAGCGACGTCAGTTCGTCGCGAATGACGTCGTGGGCATCGCGGCCGCCGGTTCCGCGGCTGCGGATGTCACGCAGGCGGTCGGGCAACTCAGCGCACCACGGCGGCAGCGGCCCGATCCGCCCAGAGTAGAGACCGGCCACCGCGGCGAGCAGTCCCTGCTGGCGGTCGGGCATCGGCCAGGAGGCGACGCCCTGATCGAGGAAAGCGGCCGTCATCCGGATGAGGAGTGGATGCACCAGCGCGTCGGTATCGAGCGTCGGATCGAGGGCGAGGATCAGATCGCGGTGCCGCAGTGGCGGTCGCAGGTGCACGACCGAGGGTCTCGATCGCGAGGACGCCTCCACGCAGGCATGCCAGAGGTCGCCTCCGGCGTCGCCATCGAGCACCTCGTTCTCGGTCAGCGTCCAGCGGACGGCGGCATCGCTCTCGTGTCGCACGCCGTGGATCAAGAGCGTCCGCTGCAGGTCGCCCAGCCGGATAAGCCCGCCGGCCAGCGACAGTCCATGGCGTGCGCCGAGGTCCGCGGTCAGCACGGCGTCGAGATCGGCCACCTGGATGCGGCCGCGCTCGAACGCACCGCGATAGAAGGTCTCCGGGAGGAACGGCTGCGCTCCGTGCAGACGGCCTGCACGAATCAAAGCCTCTTCGAAGGGAAGATCCTCGAATCCCTGCAGCGTGTTCTGGGCCACGAAGGCGTCGATCGGCCCCTGCGGCGGCAGGAGCCGGGCCGCTGCAGCGATCATCTGCGCAAGGTGGTCGTCGTCGGGATGCATGGGGGCCGCAGGCGGAGAGGGCAGGAGGGGGCCGAGAGCAGTGGCGCGTCAGGCCGCGGATGGCAGTCGTCGCACCGGACATGCCGGGCGGGATCGCATCCGAGGCGATGCCGGCGTCAGGCGGGAGGCCCGCGGACGGAATCCATCCCTTGCTGCCGTCCGGCGGTCGGCCAGGCAGCGTGTTCCCGCGGCCGTCCACCGCGACACGCCGTCAGGAATGGAGCAGAGATTGTGGCCGTCGGATCGGCCACCGCGAGATCCTCGAGTTCATTCTCGCCGGCGCCGTCCTCCTCTGCATCGCGGCCCGTGTGCTCCGCGGCGGCGGTCTCGGAGTCGGCAGCATTCGCCTTCGAGATGGAAACCCCCGGTGACTGGACCGGCGGGAAGACGCAGGCAGAGAGCAAGAGCGTCAGGGCGGTGAGCATCGCCACGCGAGGCATCCAGGCCCACGTGACGGACATCGCACTGCCGGCGATCGGCCGCTGGGTCGTCATGAGAGTGCCAGGGAACGCGAGGGAGGTACACCGCCGACACCTGAAACACTACTCTCCGTGGCCCTCGGATCACAATGCCGCGGATGCCGCGGCGGGGGCTGCCTTGCGGGAAAACAAGCAAAATCGCCGGCGGGCGGGGGCGGCTCGGGCCCCCGCTCCGCCGGCGATCCGATGGGCCGAACGCCTTCGGCCACCGACTGGGAGACGGTCACTTCCGCCGCTTGTCGCGGCAGGTGGGGGCGGCGGCGAGGGTGAGTACGAGCACCTCCTCGCCGGTCGCCGGACTGATGTCGTGATGCACGCTGATCGGAGGCGAGCCTGCCGCGTCGCAGACGAGTGATTCGAGCATCGGCCGTCCGGCGAGCACGAGCTGGGTGCGAAGTTGCTTGAGTAGTTCGGCGCCACGCCCGTTGGCGACGCCATCGCCGTCGAGCAGCCGCTGTTCCGCCGCGGTCAGCACGCCCTGTAGGTGGACGAACACGCGGTTCTCGATCAGGTGAGCGTGCACGTTTCGCGGCCCGCGGCCCATGTATTCCTGCTGGAATCGCGACACGGCATCGCACACGGCGGCCTCGATTTCGCCTTGGGATTTCATGGCCGTCGTGTCCCTCACCGCAGAGACCCACCCGGTAGGGGGGGTCATTCTGCGCAGGAGGTGTTTCGGCGCAAGTGACCGATCGGCATGAAGGAAATCGCTGCGTGTTCCATCTGCAACGGCGCGGAGGGGATGCGCATCCGCATTCGTCGCCCAGACGGAAAAATTTGCTTGCGTTCCCCAGACCCCCCAATATAATCCCCTCGTTCCGTGGCAGCGACGACGCCCAAGCACGCGTTGCGGCCCCGGAAAATAGCGATCCTCGTGATCGCTTCACAAGACGGACGGAAGACGAGTCGAGGGGCAGCCCGGCCCAAGTCGGGAGGTTCGTCGCAGCGTAAGCCGGCGTGAGAGAGTGCCTTCGGGCGTTCTTTCCCGCCGGCTTTTTTCGTTTGTGCCGGATCACAACCCACTCCTTCACCCGACGGCGTTCCGCTTTCATGACGCGACTGTTTGTCGACCGGCTCGCCCGCCAGGTGGCCCACGCCGCCGGCACGTTCGAGCATCTGCTGCTGGGCCGCTCGCCGACGAGCGTGTCGGTGGTGGCGACCCGCGACTGGATGGTGGTGAACCTGCACGAGCCGTTCTCCGGCGTGGAGCGGCGGCTGGCCGCCGACGCAGCGGGCGCCGACCGCGTGCGGAACTTTCATCACTACCTCTTCCAGCACGCCGTCGATTCGTTCATCGAGCACGTCCGCGAGGCCACGGGCGTGCAACTCCGCGGCGCGATGGCCCACGTCGATGTCGACACGGGCAGCGTGCTCAAGACCTTCACGACCCATCCCGACGTCGATCTGTTCCTGTTCGGCCAGGGACTGCCGACGCTCGGCGTGCCCGTCGACGCGCATCTGCACGCCTCGTGCAGCCAGAGCACGCGCAGCCAGTTGGCCGTCGATCAGCTCGATGGCGAACGGGCATCCCCGCACAATGGACCGTACGCGACGGGCGGCAGAGGAGCCGTCCGCGCCTGACCCCCTGGAGGGATCCACAACCATGAAGAAGGTGACCCATGTTGGTGCTGACACGAAAGAATCGGGAAAGCGTGGTGATCGGCCGGCCTGAAGACATGTCGGTGGCGCTGCAGATCACGGTGCTGGACATCGAAGGGGGCCGCGTGCGGCTGGGCTTCGAGGCCGACACCCGGATGCCGATCCACCGCCGCGAGGTCTGGGACCGGATCTGCAACGGGAATGGGGACGGCCAGGCAGCCGCGGCGGCCGCCGGGATCGCCTCACGGACGGGGGATGGCCAGCGCCGCGAGGGCTGACCATGAAATCGCAAGGCGAGATCGAGGCCGCCGTCTGTGACGGCGTGTCGAGGTTCCAGCAGGAGTACATCGGCCGGGGGCCGCGTGACATCCACGCGCACCTGGTCGGCTCGCTCCTCGTGGTGCGGCTACAAGGCGTGCTCACGCCGGCGGAGCGGCAGCTCATCGCGCCGCACGCCGGCGGCGAGCCCGACGGCCACGCCGGCGGCGGAGCACCGAACGGCGGGAACGGCAACGGTCATGGCAATGGTCATGGCACAGGCAACGGGAATGGCCGGGCACTGCTCAAGCAGGTGCGGGCCCACATGGTGGCCACCGGCCGGCCGCGGCTGGAGGAGGTCGTGGAGACGGCCACGGGCGTGAAGCTCGTGAGCGTGCACCACGACATCTCGACGGTGACCGGCGAGGAAATCCTCGCCTTCTCCCTCGAGTCACCCCCCGCCTGCCGCCCCAAGAAGACACTCGCGCGATCAACGCCAGAAAAAACGCCGTGAGAGGTCGCCCCACTGCGGAATAGGTCGGGCCTGCGGTATTCAGGCCGTGGGCCGCATGCGGACTACGGGAGCGAACGTGGTAGCATCCAGGGCGTTTGCCCTCGAGTCTGCTGCCATGGCTATTCCTGCTACGCCTGCACCCCGCGCTGCCACTGTGCTGCTCGTCGACGACCAGCCGATCATCGGCGAGGCCGTGCGGCGGATGCTCGTCGAGGAGCCGGGCATCGCCTTCCATTACTGCAAAGACGCTCCGGCGGCCTTGCAGAAGGCCTCCGAGGTGCAGCCCACGGTGATCCTTCAGGATCTCGTGATGCCGGAGCTCGACGGGCTGTCGCTCGTGCGGCAGTTCCGGGCCGACGAGCGGTTTCGCGACGTGCCGATCATCGTGCTCTCCACCAAGGAGGAGCCGACGGTGAAGGCCGAGGCCTTCGCGCTCGGGGCCAACGACTACATCGTGAAGCTGCCCGATCGGCTCGAGCTGATTGCGAGGGTTCGCTACCACTCTCGGGGCTACGTGGCCCTGCTCGAGCGGAACGAGGCCTTCACGGCGCTCCAGGCCAGCCAGCAGACCCTGGCCAACGACCTCGCCACAGCTGCCCAGTACGTGCGGTCGCTCCTGCCGCCGCCGCAGCAGCATGGGTCCGTTTCTGCCGACTGGCGGTTCATCCCGTCGGAGGCCCTCGGCGGCGATGCCTTCGGCTACCACAAGCTCGACGCCGAGCATGTGGCGATCTACCTGCTCGACGTCTGCGGCCACGGGGTCGGTGCTGCCCTGCTGTCGGTGTCGGCCCTGAATGCAATTCGCAGCGAGGCCCTGCCGCAGACCGATTTCCACGACCCCGGCGCCGTTTTGGCGGCCCTCAACAAGGCCTTCCCGATGGAGCGGCAGAACGACATGTTCTTCACCATCTGGTACGGCGTGCACCATGCCCCGTCGGGCCGGCTCCGCTGGGCCGGGGGCGGCCATCCCCCGGCCCTCTTGCTTGGCCCCGACGGCGCCGAGCCGCGGCTGCTCGATTCCGACGGGCCGCTGATCGGCGCCGTGGACGGTTTGGAGTTCGACTCCAGTGAAGCCCAGGTGGCCCCGGGTTCCCGTCTGTTCGTCTACAGCGACGGCGCCTTCGAGATCGGGCTGACCGACGGCTCGATGTGGCCGTTCAAGGACTTTCTCGCCACGCTGGCATCTCCCCCGGCCGCTGCCAATCCGATGGACGCCCTCGTCTCCCACGTCCGCGCGATCTCCGGCCGCGACGACTTCCAGGACGACTTCTCGATGCTCGAGCTGACGTTCCGGTAAGCCCGGCTCGTGCTTCAAGGCTCCTGCTTCCTGAGTCCGACGGTTGACCCGTGAGGGGTTGCCCACTGCCCTGAGAGCCGGCGTCCGGCGACGGGGCATGGGCAGCCCCGAACCCATGCCAGTTGACCCAACGCCGCCAGCTACCGATTTGGCGGGTGGTGAGGCCCGGGGGCGGTCTGTGGGTGTCCGGGTGGGGTTTGGCCCGGAAAACGCCGATCATCCGGGGGCCAGCAGGCCGTCTTGCATGGGCTTTTTGAATCCGTACACTTGGTCGATTCGCGGTTCTGACCGGCCGCTAGCGTAGCTCAATTGGCAGAGCAGCTGATTTGTAATCAGCAGGTTGCGGGTTCAACTCCCGCCGCTAGCTCAGCACGACGCCGCCCATGGCTTCGGTTTTCCTCACGGAAAACCCGGCCGGGGGCGTGCCCGGTGCGGGGCTGGCACTGGCGGCGCGGCTTGTCGACGCGACGCGGTGACTTCGAGACGGCATGAGCCTGCATAACACGTTCCCGAACCCAAACGCCCACCACCCTCGCAGAGAACCCAACGCCGACCCGAACACGAGCCCAGCGGCACCACAACACAGCGGGGAGTTTCCCGAGCGGTCAAAGGGGTCAGACTGTAAATCTGATGGCTATGCCTTCGCAGGTTCGAATCCTGCACTCCCCAGTCAGGTCCCCTTCCGCGTGTCCGTGTGTCGCCCCGTGCGGGTGTAGCTCAATGGTAGAGCAATAGCCTTCCAAGCTAAAGACGAGGGTTCGATTCCCTCTACCCGCTTTTTCGGCCGTTCCGCCCCACCGCTCACGATCAGATCGCCCCAGAGTTTCATTCACGTCACACACGGTGCCCATCGAGTCAACATCGCTGCTGTAGCTCAGTTGGTAGAGCACGTCCTTGGTAAGGACGAGGTCAAGGGTTCAAGTCCCTTCAGCAGCTCTTCCGCGGGTCTCATGGCGGCGTGAAGTCGCCAGGGTCCCGACGACAGCCAGTTCGAAACGAGCAGTTCGCAACCACACGTTCGGTTTTTCTTTCCGAGGAGAAAGCAGGAGTTAGCATGGCAAAGGACACGTTCACGCGGAGCAAGCCGCACGTCAATGTCGGCACGATCGGGCACATCGACCACGGCAAGACGACCCTCACCGGCGCACTTGTTGCCGTGCAGGCGGCCAAGAACCTGGCCGTCGCCAAGAGCTACGCCGATATCGCCAAGGGCGGCACCGTCCGCGACGAGACGAAGACGGTGACGATCGCCGTCAGTCACGTGGAGTATGAGACCGACAAGCGTCACTACGCCCACATCGACTGCCCGGGCCACGCCGACTTCATCAAGAACATGATCACCGGCGCCGCCCAGATGGACGGTGCGATCCTGGTGGTGAGTGCGGCCGACGGCCCGATGCCCCAGACGCGGGAACACATCCTGCTCGCCAAGCAGGTCGGCGTGCCGGCTCTCGTCGTGTTCCTCAACAAGGTCGACCTCGTCGACGATCCGGAGCTCCTCGACCTCGTCGAGATGGAAATCCGGGAGTTGCTGACGAAGTACGGCTTCCCCGGCGACGATGTGCCGATCATTCGTGGCGCCGGCAAGCCGGCCTACGACAGCCCGGCCGATCCGAAGGCCAACAAGTGCATCGCCGATCTGCTCGAGGCGGTTGATTCCTACATCCCCGAGCCGGTGCGTGAGCTCGACAAGCCGTTCCTTATGGCCATCGAGGACGTGTTCTCGATCGAAGGTCGTGGCACCGTGGCCACCGGCCGTATCGAGCGCGGCGAGGTCAAGGTGGGCGACGAAGTCGAGATCATCGGCCTCAAGGACAAGGCCGAGAAGACGACCGTCACCGGTGTCGAGATGTTCAAGAAGCTGCTCGACAAGGGCCAGGCTGGTGACAACGTCGGCTGCCTGCTGCGTGGCGTCGCCCGCGAAGGCATCGAGCGTGGCCAGGTTCTCGCCAAGCCGGGCTCGATCAAGCCCCACAAGAAGTTCGAGTGCGAGGTCTACGTGCTGTCGAAGGAGGAAGGTGGCCGTCACACGCCGTTCTTCGCCGGCTACCGCCCGCAGTTCTACTTCCGCACGACCGACGTGACCGGATCGACCAAACTGCTCGGCGGCGTCGAGATGTGCTCGCCGGGCGACAATGTGAAGATGGAGGTCGAGCTGATGGTGCCGATCGCCATGGACGACGGTGTCCGCTTCGCGATCCGCGAAGGCGGAAAGACCGTCGGTTCGGGCGTCGTGACCAAGATTCTCGACTAAATGAGTCCGGGGTCCCGGCCCCGGAGGGATGCTGAATGTGTCCGGGGTTCCGGCCCCGGAGCAGTAGGTAGTTGAAAACAAGCCGGGCTTCGGGGTCCACTCGAAGCCCGGCGAACACAGGGGCGTAGCTCAACTGGCAGAGCGCTGGTCTCCAAAACCAGAGGTTGCGAGTTCGATCCCCGCCGCCCCTGCACGCAGTAGCCGCGGCGCGTCGAATGGCGCGCCGTGGCCCCGCGGGCGGGTAGTCCGGCGACGGAGCGCATGATGGCAAGCACACACGAAAACAACGTCCGCGGCGGCACCCTCTGGGGAGAACTCCTCAGCGCCTCGGTCTACAAGCCCACGCAGGGGCGGCTGGCGCGTCAGTTGACGTTCGCCGCCCTGGCGCTGGTCATCGGAATCGGCGTATGGCGACTCGCGCAACTCCTGCCGCTCTGGTTCGCGGCTACTGGTGCGCTGCCGGCGGGCGACCTGCCGGCGGATGCCGCAGCGGGGTTGTCGGCCTATGGGGACATCGGCGTGGTGCGGTTCCTGGTGCCCGGCGTCCTGCTCGCGGCCGGCCTGTGGTTTTGCTACCGACTCGTCAACCTGCCGCGGTTCGCCGATTTTCTGATCGCGGTCGAGGCGGAGATGGCGAAAGTGTCGTGGCCGACCGGGGGCGAGGTGGCCCGCAGTTCGGCCGTGATTATTTTCTTGATCTTCGCCTTGGCGGCCATCCTGGCTGGGTACGATCTCTTCTGGTGGTTCATCCTGCGGTACGTGCTGCAGATCACCTGACGACCGGAATAGCGACATGACTGCAACATTCGACGATCCGATGGGTGGTGAGCAGGCGGCGGCCGATGCCGTCGGGCAGGCGCACGACCCCGCTGCCCTGGCCGCAACCGATGTCAAGCGGCCGGCGGTGGCCGACGTCAGCGCGGACGACGACGACGACGACGGCACGCCTGCCGAACTCGAGGATCCGTTCGCCGGTGACGAGAACGCCAAGCCCGTCGAGGTCGCCGCCGAGGCGTCTGCTGCGCCCGCTGCCGGCGATCGCCAGTGGTACATCCTGAAGGTGCAGAGCAATCGCGAGGATTCGATTAGGGAAACCCTCCTGCGGCGGATCTCGCTTCAGGGGCTCGACCGGTTTTTCGGCGACGTCGTCGTTCCGAAGGAGCAGGTCACCGAGTTCAAAGGGGGCAAAAAACGCGTCGTTTCTCGCAAGCTCTATCCGGGATACATCCTGGTGAACATGATCTTGAACGACGAGACGTGGTACCTCGTGCGAGAGACCGGTGGGATTGGTGATTTCACCGGTTCGGCCGGTCGGCCGAGCCCCATGCTTCCGCAGGACGTGGCCAAACTCCTCAACAAGGCGGAGGAAAAGACCGCGGAATCTCCGCGTCTCAAGATCAACTTCAAGAAGGGCGACCGCGTGAAGATCAACGAGGGCACCTTCGAGAACTTCGAGGGCGAGGTCGAGCAGATCGACGAGGCCAATGGCCGCGTCACGGTCATGTTGAGCATCTTCGGCCGGTCCACGCCGGTGGATATCGAATACTGGCAGATCGAATCGGTCTGACCGCGGAACGATCGACGTACTGACGCACTGACGAGAGGGTTGTTGCAATGGCGAAGCAGATGGTTGGGCAGGCGAAATTTCAGGTGCCCGGCGGGCAGGCCACTCCGGCGCCGCCGGTGGGCACATCGCTCGGTCGATTCGGTATCAACCTGGGACAGTTCGTCCAGCAATTCAACGACCGCACCCGCGAGGCTGCGGGCATGCCGATTCCGGTCGTCGTCACCGTCTACAACGATCGTTCGTTCGACTTCATCACCAAGAGTCCGCCGGCGGCGGCGCTCCTGAAGAAGGCGGCCGGCCTGGCCAAGGGTTCGGGCGTGCCGAACCGGGACAAGGTGGGGAAGGTCACCAAGGCCCAGATCAGCGAGATCGTGCGGCTCAAGGGGGCCGATCTCAACGCCCGCGACGGCGAGCATGCCTCTCGCATGGTCGAGGGCACCGCCCGCAGCATGGGCATCGTCGTGGAGGGCTAGTCCCTCCAATCACCATTCACGTTTCATTCATTCCGCGAAAGAACCCGACTCATGACCGTCGCCAGCACCAAGCGCATGCGGGCCATGCTCGCCGTGAAGCCGCAGACCGAAGCCCCGCTCCCCCTCGCCGAGGCCGTTGCGGCGCTGAAGAAATTTCCCGCCACCAAATTCGATCAGACGGTCGAGATTCACATGCGTCTCGGCATCGACCCCAAGCAGGCGGACCAGATCATCCGTGGCTCGCTCGTGCTGCCCCATGGCATCGGCAAGTCCAAGCGGGTGGTCGTGTTCGCGAAGGGCAACCTCGCCGACGATGCGAAGGCGGCCGGCGCGGAGGAAGTGGGGGCCGACGATCTCGCCAAGAAGATCAAGGAAGGCTGGACGGATTTCGACGTCTGCATCGCGGCGCCCGACATGATGGGGCTCGTCGGCCCGCTCGGCAAAGTGCTCGGCCCCCGCGGCCTGATGCCGAGTCCGCGTGCCGGCACGGTGACGGCCGACATCAAGAAGACCGTCAGTGAATACAAAGCCGGCAAGGTGGAGTTTCGCAATGACCCGACCGGCATCGTGCATGCCGTGGTCGGGAAGTTCAGCTTCGATTCGGCCAAGCTTGCCGACAACGTGCGGGCGTTCATCGATCACATTCTGTCGCTGCAGCCGTCGAGCGTTCGCGGCCAGTACGTGAAGAGCATTTCGATCTGTGGCACGATGACTCCCGGCATCATGGTCGCCGCCTGACCCACCCACGCCTCTCTCGCTGAAAGTTTCCACTCATGAGCAAGCTCATCAAGAACATGCTGGTCGAAGACCTCAAGGGCCGCCTGCAGGGCGTCGGCGACGTGGTCGTCGTGAGCCTTGGCAAGCTCGACGCGCAGAAGACAACCCAGCTCCGTCAGGCACTGCGGAAAAAGCGGATCAGCCTGCAGCTTGTCAAGAACAGCCTTGCTCGTCGGGCCATGCTCGGCACCCCGCTGGAGCCCGCCTTTCAGGAGGCCGAGGGCATGCTTGCCATCGCCTGGGGTGGCGACGATGTCGTCGATTTGGCCAAGGAACTGGACCGCCTCACCGGCGTTAAGGACTTCGAGGGCTTCGAATGCCGCGGCGGTGCCCTTGACGGTGCCCGCCTGGATGCCGACGACGTGAAAAAGGTCGCCAAGTGGCCGACCCGGCTCGAGCAGCTTTCGATCCTGTCGGGCCAGATTTCCTCGTTGGGGGGCGCCATCGCCGGGCAGATCGTATCGGCGGGGGGCACCCTGGCCGGGCAGATTTCGCAGCGGGCCGACGACCTGGAAAAGGCCGGCGGAGAGGCGGAGCCGGCCGCCTAGGCCGCTGGCGCCCGAAAATTTTCGGGGCGGGCTTCACGCGACGAAAACAGATGGTATGAAGAAAGGCTCGCCTGTCGGTGGGCCGATGAGACCCAAAAGACGGTCCCCAGGCTCTCCACCACCACAAACCACACCACTTTACCGCAGCCGACGTTTCCCGTCGGCGGCATTTTTTCGAAGGGAAAGGACCTCGAGCGATGGCAACGGCTGAAGCGACCCGTGAATTCTCCAAAGAGACCAAGGACCTCGGCGACAAGATCGTCGGCCTCACGCTCAAGGCTGCGAAGGAGCTGTCGGACTACCTCGACGAAGTCCATGGCATCAAGCCCGCCGCGGGCGGCGCCGTGATGATGGCCGCTCCGGCTGCTGGCGGCGCGGCTGCCGGCGGTGGTGAGGCTGCCGCCGAAAAGACCGAGTTCGACGTGATCCTTGAGAACTTCGGCGACAACAAGATCGGCGTCATCAAGGTGGTTCGCGCTGCGACCGGCCTTGGTCTCAAGGAGGCCAAGGATATGGTCGAGGCCTGTCCTGCCAAGGTGAAGGAAGGCATCTCGAAGGCCGACGCCGAGAAGCTCAAGAAGGAGCTCGAGGAAGCCAAGGCGAAGGTCACGATCAAGTAGTTCGCCTGTGCCACATCCGTCCATCACCACCCGCCTTTCCGCCCTTTTTGGGCGGGAGGCTGGCGGGTGAGGCGGGAAATGGTATAGTATTTGCGTTCTGCCCTCGCCTCCCGTCTTCCTATCTTCGGTCTCCCAGGATTTCTGTTCATCAGGACTTCCTGTTCTTCCCAGGTTCCGCCGCCTGTGGTCGAACGTCCTTGTCGTGTTTTCGGATTCGTTTCGCACTCGCGTCGGTTGATCACTCGATCGCCGTCCCGGGGCGTGCAGTCCGTCGTCAGATTCGCGCCAGCAGTCGCCCCTGCCATCGCCACGCTTTAGGAGTCTTCTCTACATGGCAACCCGCGCCGTCCGCCGCCTCCAGCCCACCGAGGTTCGTCATTTCGGCAGCCGCCGCGCGAGTCATCATATCCCCGACCTTACGGAAATTCAGACGCGGTTTTACGACGCGTTTCTCCAGTACGACGTGCCGCCGCAGAAGCGGAAGGACCACGGTATCGAAGGCGTGCTGCGGGAGATTTTTCCGGTCGAGAGTTACGACCGCACCGTCAAGCTCGAGTATCTCCGCTACGAGCTGGGCAAGCCGCGCTATGATCCCGACGAGTGTCGGCAGCTGCGGCTGACGTACGGCCGGCCGCTGCGTGTCTGGCTGCGGCTGACCCGCGAGCAGCCGATCGAGGAGGAGGTCTACCTCGGCGACGTCCCGATCATGCTCGGTGGCGGCGAGTTCATCATCAACGGTGCCGAGCGGGTCGTCGTCAGCCAGTTGCATCGCTCGCCCGGCATCGACTTCGTGGCGGACACGGAGTCGGCTGACCGCAAGACGCACAACTGCCGCATCATCCCGGAGCGCGGCAGCTGGATCGAGATCAACGTGTCGAAGAAGGACACGCTGCAGGTCCGCATCGACCAGAGCGGCAAGTTCTCGGCGCTCACCCTGCTGCGGGCGATGGATCCGAAATACGCCCGTGACTCGGAAATCCTCAAGCTCTTCTACAAGACCACGGTGGAAAAGGTGGCCGGCGCGCGAAGCGTGCCGAAGCTTGAGGGCAAGATTTCCGTCGACGACATCGTCTATCCGAAGGGGAGCGAGCGGGCCGGCGAGATCATCGTCGATGCCGGCTGCAAGATCACCCACGACCAGGCCGAGCTGATCTCGACGTCGGGCCTCAAGGCCGTCGAAGTCATGCAGGAGCAAAAGCTTCCCTTGGTCATGAACAGCCTGCGGGAAGACGCCGAGGAATCGCGCCGCAGGACCGGTGTGTCGCCGAGTCACGAGGATGCGCTCGTGCGGATCTATCAGCGGCTCCGGCCGGGCAATCCGCCGGCGCTCGACAAGGCCCGGGCGTTGTTCGACGAGAAGTTCAACGACCCCAATCGCTATCGGCTCGGCCGCGTGGGTCGGTTCCGCATCAATCGCAAGCTCGGGCTGAATGTGCCCGAAACGGAGATGACCCTGCGCGCCGAGGATCTCATCGCCGCGATCAAGTACGTGCTCCAGCTGAGCGACGGCGAGGGGGAGGTCGAGGTCGACGATATCGACCATCTCGGCAATCGGCGGCTCCGCACGATCGACGAGCTCGCCAGCGACGAGCTGCGGAAGGGCTTCCTGAAGCTGCGGCGCACCGTGCAGGAACGGATGAGCCTCAAGGACGTGGCGGAGATGTCGCCGCGAACGCTGATCAATCCCAAGAGCATCTCGGCCGCCATCGAGTATTTCTTCGGTCGTGGCGAGCTGTCGCAGGTGGTCGATCAGACGAATCCCCTTTCGATGCTCGCCCATGAGCGGCGACTCTCGGCCCTCGGCCCGGGTGGTCTCAACCGCAAGCGGGCCGGCTTCGAAGTTCGCGACGTGCACATTTCGCACTACGGCCGAATCTGCCCGATCGAGACGCCTGAAGGCACGAACATCGGCTTGATCTCCAGCATGGCGATCTATTCCGGCGTCGACTCCTACGGATTCCTCGTCACGCCGTATCGCAAGGTCTCGAAGTCGAAGCTCACCGACGACGTGGTCTGGCTGCGGGCCGACGAGGAGCACGAGGCCCATCTCGCTCCGGCCGACGCCACGGTGGTGGACGGCAAGCTCGTGGGCGAGACGATCATCGCTCGGTATCGCGGCGACTTCGTGCTCGTGCCTGCGGAGAACATCGAATACATCGACGTCGCCCCCAGTCAGATGGTGGGCGTCTCGGCCGGCCTGATTCCGTTCCTCGAGCACGACGACGCCAATCGGGCGCTCATGGGCTCCAACATGCAGCGGCAGGCCGTTCCGCTGCTCGTGACGGAGCCGCCCATCGTCGGAACGGGCATGGAGCGGGATGTGGCCGCCAATTCCGGGCTCATCGTTCGTGCTGCCCGCAAGGGCGTGGTGACCTACGTCGATGCGGAAACGATCGAGGTCGGTCCGGTCTCCGGTTCCGGTCCCGTCGAGACTCACGCGCTCCGCAAGTACGTGGGGCTCAACGAGCGCACTTGCCAAAACCAGAAGCCGATCGTGCAGGTCGGTCAGAAGGTCGAGAAGGGCGACGTCCTCGCGGACGGTGCGGCCACGTACAAGGGCGAGTTGGCCCTGGGCCGGAACGTGCTGGTGGGCTTCATGGCCTGGGACGGCTTCAACTTCGAAGACGCGATCATCATCAGCGAGGAGCTGGTGGAGGACGACGTCTACACCTCGATTCACATCGAGGAGTACGACATCGAGATTCGCGACACCAAGCTCGGTCGCGAGGAATTCACTCGTGACATTCCCAACGTGGGTGAGCGGGCGCTGCACAATCTCGACGAGAGCGGCATCGTTCGCATCGGCACCTACGTGCGGCCGGGCGACATTCTCGTCGGCAAGGTCTCGCCGAAGAGCAAGACGGAGCTGACGCCGGAGGAGAAGCTGCTGCATGCCATCTTCGGTCGCGCCGGCGAGGACGTAAAGAACGACTCGCTCGAGGTGCCTTCGGGCGTCGAGGGCATCGTCATCGCCACCGAGAAGTTCTCGCGGCAGATGAGCCTCTCGGAGGAGGAGCGTCGGGAATTTCAGAAGCAGCTCAAGGAGGCCGAAAGCGAGGGCAATCTCCGGATCGCGGAAGCCTTCGGGGCCCTCGTCGCCGAAATCGAGAAGGTGATCCAGAAGCCGCTGACGGCTGCCGACGGCAGTCCGCTGGTGCGGAATCAGGACCACAAGGCCGTGGCCGAGCGGGCGGCGCAGTTCAAGCCCGACGAACTCGACCTGCGGTCGCCGCAGCGGAAGGCCGACGTCGACAAGCTCGTGAAGACGATGTGGCCCGCGGTCGAGGACGCCATCGATGCCCGTGACCGGCGCCTCAACAGCATGAAGCGGGGTGACGAATTGCGGCCCGGCGTGCTCCAGATGGTGAAGGTCTACGTCGCCGCAAAGCGGGTGATCTCCGTGGGTGACAAGATGGCCGGCCGCCACGGCAACAAGGGTGTGATCGCCAAGATCCTGCCCAAGGAAGACATGCCCTTCCTTGCCGACGGGACCCCCGTGCAGATCCTGCTCAATCCGCTGGGCGTTCCCAGTCGCATGAACGTCGGTCAGATCCTGGAGACGCATCTCGGCTGGGCCGGCAAGGTGCTCGGTTTCCAGGCGATCACGCCGGTGTTCGACGGGGCGAGCGAGGACGACATCAACAAGGTGCTCGCCGACGCCGGGCTGCCGAAGCACGGCAAGGCGCAGCTTCACGACGGCCGCACGGGTGAGCCGCTCGAGCAGGAAACGACGGTGGGCTACATCTACATGCTGAAGCTCCATCATCTCGTCGACGACAAGGTGCATGCCCGTTCGACCGGCCCCTACTCGCTCATCACGCAGCAGCCCCTGGGCGGCAAGGCCCGGTTCGGCGGTCAGCGGTTCGGCGAAATGGAAGTCTGGGCGCTCGAGGCCTATGGCGCCGCCTACATCCTTCAGGAGCTCCTCACCGTGAAGAGCGACGACGTGGAGGGGCGGACGAAGATCTACGAGAGCATGGTGAAGGGGGAGAACACGCTCGAGGCTGGCACCCCGGCCAGCTTCGACGTGCTCACCAACGAAATCCGTGGTCTGGCTCTGAATATGCAACTGGAAAAGAGGAGGATCTGACCCGTGAGCATCGGTGAAGCTACGTACGATCGCGTCAACGACTACTCGGCCGTCAAGATCAGCCTGGCCCGCCCGCACGATATTCGCAGCTGGTCGTTCGGCGAGGTGAAGAAGCCCGAGACGATCAACTACCGCACCTACCGTCCCGAAAAGGACGGCCTGATGTGCGAGAAGATCTTCGGTCCCGAGAAGGACTGGGAGTGCTCCTGCGGCAAGTACCGCGGGATGAAGTACAAAGGCATGATCTGCGACCGCTGCGGCGTGAAGGTCACCCACAGCCGGGTTCGGCGGAAGCGGATGGGCCACATCGAGCTGGCCGCGCCCGTCGTTCACATCTGGTTCTTCAAGGCGATGCCGAGCCGCCTCGGCGCGCTGCTCGACATGAAGACGTCGAGCCTCGAGAAGGTGATCTACTTCCAGGACTACGTCGTTCTCGATCCGAAGGACACGCCCCTCAAGAAGCAGCAGTTGCTCACGGAAGAGGAGTTCCGTGAGGCCCGCGCGACCTACGGTGACGGCAGCTTCGACGCCGAGATGGGCGCGGAGGCGGTGCGCAAGCTCCTGCTTTCCCTCGATCTCGTCCGGCTCTCCAAGGAGCTCCGCGAGGATCTGGCCACCACCAATTCCAAGCAGAAGAAGAAGGACCTCGTCAACCGGCTGAAGATCGTCGAGGCGATCCGCGACAGCGAAAACAAGCCCGAGTGGATGGTGCTCGACGTGATCCCGGTGATCCCGCCCGATCTCCGGCCGCTCGTGATGCTCGACAGCGGCAATTTTGCCACCAGCGACCTCAATGATCTCTATCGCCGAATCATCAACCGCAACAACCGGCTGAAGAAGCTCGTCGATCTCAACGCGCCCGAGGTGATCATCCGCAACGAAAAGCGGATGCTGCAGCAGTCGGTCGATGCGCTCTTCGACAACAACCGCTGCAAGCGGCCGGTCCTGGCCTCGAGCAATCGTCCGCTCAAGAGCCTGACCGACATGATCAAGGGCAAGCAGGGTCGGTTCCGCGAGAACCTGCTCGGCAAGCGGGTGGATTACTCGGCCCGTTCGGTGATCGTCGTCGGTCCGACGCTGCGGCTGCACCAGTGCGGCCTGCCGAAGAAGATCGCGCTCGAGCTCTATCAGCCGTTCATCATTCGGCGGCTCAAGGAGCTCGGCCATGCCGACACCATCAAGAGCGCCAAGAAGATGCTCGAGCGGAAGGACGCCGAGGTGTGGGACATCCTCGAAGAGGTGATCCGCAATCACCCCGTCCTCCTGAATCGCGCACCCACTCTGCACCGCATGGGCATCCAGGCCTTTGAGCCGGTGCTCGTCGAAGGCAACGCTATCAAGCTCCATCCCCTCGTCTGCAAGGGATTCAACGCCGACTTCGACGGCGACCAGATGGCCGTCCATCTGCCGCTCTCGATCGAGGCGCAGGTGGAAGCACACACGTTGATGCTGTCCACGAACAACATCTTCAGCCCGGCCAACGGCGCCCCGATCATCTCGCCCTCGCAGGACGTGGTGATGGGCTGCTACTACCTCACGATGGCGATTTCCGGCCGCAAGGGCGAGGGGATGGTCTTCAAGAGCTTCGAGGAGGTGGAGATCGCCCACTCGCTGGGCAAGGTCGATACCCATGCCAAGATCAAGGTGAAGCTGCCCGGCCAGCGGCGGCTGAAGACCGACGTCGAGGCACTGGGCAAGCCGGGCGCCGTCATCGAGACGACGGTGGGCCGCGTCATCTTCAATTCGACCCTGCCAGAGGGAATGCTCTTCTACAACATCCCGATGCGGTCGAGCGAATTGGCCCGGGTCATCTCCGACTGCTACCAGACGCTGGGGCGCCGCCGCACGATCGACCTCCTCGACGACATGAACCGCGTCGGCTTCGGCTGGAGCACGAAGAGCGGCCTCTCCTTCGCCACCGACGACCTCATCACCCCGTTGAACAAGTCGCGGATCATCGGTGATGCCGAGAAGGAGGTCATGAAGATCCTCAAGCGGTACCAGAAGGGCGTGATCACCGACGGCGAACGGTACAACTCGGTGCTCGACGCCTGGACTCACGCCCGCGAGCAGATCACCAAGGAGATGATGGCGGAGCTCGAGCAGGACACCGACGCCAAGGAGACACGGCGGTCCGGCTACGTGAACCCGATCTATCTGATGGCCCACTCCGGCGCGCGTGGTGGCGTGGAGCAGATCCGCCAGCTGGCTGGCATGCGCGGCCTGATGGCGAAGCCGTCGGGCAAGATCATCGAGACGCCGATCAAGGCGAACTTCCGCGAGGGCCTGACGGTGCTCGAGTATTTCAGCTCGACGCACGGCGCCCGCAAGGGCCTGGCCGACACGGCCCTGAAGACGGCCGACTCGGGATACCTCACGCGGAAGCTGGCCGACGTGGCGCAAAACGTGGTGGTCACCATGCACGACTGCGGCACGTCGCAGGGCATCACGAAGACGGTGATCTATCGCGGCGAGAAGGTCGAGGTGAGCCTCGCCGACAGCATCCGTGGCCGCGTCAGCCGGGCGAACATCGTCAATCCGATCACCGACGAAGTTGTCGTCAACGAGGACGACCTGATCACCCCGAAGGTCGCCCGCCAGATCGAGGAGCTCGGACTCGAAAAGATCCAGGTCCGCAGTGCCCTCACCTGCGAGGCCCCGCTCGGCGTCTGCCGTCTCTGCTACGGCATGGATCTCTCCACGGGCTCGCTCGTCGAGGAAGGCATGGCCGTGGGCATCATCGCCGCCCAGAGCATCGGCGAGCCTGGTACGCAGTTGACGATGCGGACGTTCCACATCGGCGGCGTGGGCCAGCGTGCGATCGAGGAAAGCGAGAACAAGGCCAAGCGGGCCGGCCTCGTGAAGTTCACGCGGCTGCGGACCGTGATGAACGAGCAGGGTGAAGCGGTCGTGCTTGCTCGTAACGGCGAGATGGCCATCGTCGACGCCAAGGGGCACGAGCTGGAGAAGTTCGAGATCCCAGCCGGCGCCATCCTCAAGGTCAAGGAGAACGACGAGGTCAAGGCTGGCACGACACTCGTGCAGTGGGATCCGCACTCCATCCCGATCCTTTCCGAGGTTGCGGGCAAGGTGCGGTACGAGGACGTCGTCGAGGGCGAGACGCTCCGTGTGGAGAAGGATCCCAGCGGCCACCTTCGGCGGATGATCATGGAGCACAAGGGGGTGTATCACCCGCAGATCGTGCTCGAGGACGAATCAGGCAAGATCCTCGACTTCTACTATCTCCCCGAGAAGGCCTACATCGAAGTCGCGCCGGGCGAAAAGGTTGCCGCCGGCCACGTGCTCGCCAAGACGCCTCGCGAGGCCTCCGGCACGCAGGACATCACTGGTGGTCTGCCCCGGGTGACGGAGATCTTCGAGGCTCGCAAGCCGAAGGATCCTGCCATCATGGCCGAGATCGACGGCAAGGTCGAACTGCTCGGCGAGAAGCGGCGCGGCAAGCGGACGATCATCGTGAAGAACGAGAGCGGTATCGAGAAGGAGCACCTCGTCACGCAGGGCAAATACCTGCGAGTGCATGCCGGTGATTATGTGAAGGCGGGCGAGGCACTCGTCGATGGACCGCTCGTGCCGCACGACATCCTGCGGATTTCCGGCGAGGAGGCCGTGCAGCAGTACCTCACGCGTGAGATCCAAAACGTCTACCGCAGCCAGCGGGTCGACATCGACGACAAGCACATCGAGATCATCGTGTCGCAGATGCTGCGCAAGGTGAAGATCGAGACCGTCGGCGACACAACCCTCCTGCCAGGGAGCGTGATGGACAAGTTCGAGTTCCGGCAGGCCAACGACCGGGTGAAGGACTCGCTGAAGATCACCGAAAAGGGCGACAGCGAGTTTGCGGAAGGGAGCATCGTGCCGAAGGACGTGCTCGCCCAGGCCAACGCCCAGATCGAGGTTCTCGGCGGTGCTTCCGCGAAGGGCACGAAGCCGAAGCCGGCGACGGCCAGCACGCAGCTGCTCGGGATCACAAAGGCGAGCGTCCAGAGCTCGAGCTTCATCTCGGCCGCCAGCTTTCAGGAGACCACCAAGGTGCTCACGGAGGCGGCGCTTGCGGGCAAGATCGACAACCTCGTGGGCCTCAAGGAGAACGTCATCCTCGGCCACCTCATCCCCGCCGGCACTGGCTTCAACACGTTCCAGTCGGCGGAAGTGCGGGTACGACCCGAGGCACTCGATGCCCTGCGAATGGATCGCGAGAGCATTCTTGCGAGACATTTCCCGCTGCTCGAGGCCGCCGGGGAGACGGACGCGGCTGGCGACGTGGCGACGCTCGATTCCGACGCAGAGCCCGGCATGCCGCTTTGAGAGGAACCCTCCGGTCAGCCACAGGTGTCCGCTCACCGGCCGTCATCGCCGGGATCGGGCTCGGTCTGGCTGCCGCCGTGTGGGGACTCGGCCGCTGGGCGACGTCGGCAGAAAGTCGGCTCGGCCGAGGAAACGCCCCGGCGGGGCGCACGCTTCCAGGCTTTGAGCCGACAAAAGACAACGACCCCACGCGGGAGCCCGCACCGGACGGAATGGTGTGGGTGCCGGGGGGCGAGTTCTCGATGGGCTGCGCCGATCCGCGGGGCATGCCCTTCGGCGGCGACGACCCGATGGTCGATGCCCGCCCGATTCACCGTGTCAGGATTTCCGGCTTCTGGATGGACGCCACCGAGGTGACGAACGCCCAGTTCGCCGCCTTCGTGAAGGCGACGGAGTACGTCACCGTCGCCGAGCGAACACCACAGGCGGAGGACTTTCCGGGCGCACCGGTCGAGAATCTGGTGGCGGGGTCGATCGTCTTCACGCCCCCCGCCGGCTCCGTGCCGCTCCGCGACGCCACCGGCGTCGCCCATCTCCGCTGGTGGGCCTACGTGCCGGGCGCCTCGTGGCGACACCCGCTTGGCCCGAAAAGTGACATCGTCGACCACGACGCCGATCCCGTCGTCCACGTCGCCTTCGAGGATGCCGTGGCCTACGCCACCTGGGCCGGCAAGCGGCTCCCCACCGAGGCCGAATGGGAATTCGCGGCCCGCGGCGGCCTCGCCGGCGCTGCCTACCCCTGGGGCACGGAATTCAGGCCCCGCGGCCGCTGGATGGCCAACACGTGGCAGGGCCGCTTCCCGGGAGAAAACACGGCCGCCGACGGCTTTCCCGGCATCGCCCCGGTCGCACGTTACCCGGCCAACGCCTATGGCCTCCACGACATGTCGGGCAACGTCTGGGAGTGGTGCAGCGACTGGTATCGCCCTGATACCTACACACGCGAGGCCGGCCCCGGTCTCCGCGCGGTCGTCGCGAATCCTCGCGGCCCTGCCGACAGCTTCGATCCTCAGGAGCCGGGGCAGCCGAAGCGTGTGCAACGCGGCGGCTCGTTTCTCTGCAGCGACCAGTATTGCTCACGCTACATCGTGGGCACCCGCGGCAAGGGCGAGGTCTCGAGCGGCACGAACCACATCGGCTTCCGGTGCGTGAAGGAACCCGACGGGGGACGGTGATGTGTCAGCGGGGTCGTAAGGGCGATACGGCATGACCGCAATGGTTCGGCCGGCGGCAAGACGCTCCGTCATCGCTTCGGGATTCCTCTCGCCACGCATGTACCCGATGGCACGCACAGAGCTACGGATATCCCTGCGCTCCTCCTGCGGTCTCGCCGACCGTCCTCCTCACGATCGGATGTCCAGTTTCGCGAACGTCAATTGATGATCAGACGCGGCGCATCAGCTTCTTGAGTTGCGGGAGCGTGCGGGTGTTGGCGATGTCGCCGGCTTCGAGGCCGGCGCGGCGGGCCTGGAGGATGCCGCACCGCATGACGTCGAGGCCACGGGTGGAATGAGCGTCGGTGGAGATCACGAGCTTCACGCCGGCCCGCTTCGCGGCGGCGGCGTGCCGGTCGTCGAGGTCGAGTCGCCAGGGGTTGGCGTTGATTTCGAGGAAGGTGCCGGTGCGAGCCGCGGCCTCGATCACGGCTTCGATGTCGACGTCGTAGGCCGGACGGCGGTTGATGAGCCGGCCCGTGGGGTGCCCGATCACGCTCACGAAGGGATTCTCGATCGCTTCAATGATGCGGCCGGTGATCCGGTCGCGGGGCTGGTTCTGGCCATAGTGAAGGCTGGCCACGACCCAGTCGGCCTGCTCGAGCACGTCGTCAGGGAGGTCGAGCCCCCCCCTTTCCAGCATGTCCACCTCGATCCCCTTGAGCACCACGATCGGTGGCGGGCCGTCCTCGGCGAGCGTCTCGTTGAGCCGATCGATTTCACCCCACTGCTTCAGCAACCGCCTGCGGTCGAGGCCGTGGGCCATGGTCACCCGCTGGCCGTGATCGGTGATCGCGACGTAGGAGAGACCGCAGGCGATCGCGGCGCGGACCATTTCCGGGAGGGTATCCTCGCCATCCGTGGCCGTCGTGTGCATGTGGAGATCGCCACGGATGTCGGCGAGCGTCACGAGCTCCTGCAGCGAGCCACGCTCAGCCCGCAGGATCTCGTCGTTCCCCTCGCGGAGTTCGGGTGGAATCCACGGGAGTCCGACGGCGGCGTAGACGTCGGCCTCCGTGCAACCGGCCAGGCTCGTGGCTGTCGGGACGCCCTTCTCCTGTTCTTCAGACCGGAGGTCGAACACGCCGTACTCGTTGATCGTCAGCCGACGGTCGCGGGCCCGGCCGCGGAGCTTCACGTTGTGGTCCTTCGAGCCCGTGAAATACTGCAGTGCCGCGCCGAAGGAGCCGCCGTCGACCACGCGCAGGTCGATCTGCACGTCCCGCGGCCCTCGGATGCTCGTCTTCGTGTCGCCCCGCAGGAGCACGGCCGACGTTTCCTTCCAGCGGTGGAGATGATCCATCACGGCCGCGGCGTCGCCGCTGTCGACGACGAGATCGAGATCTCCGACCGTCTCGCGGCCGCGGCGCCAGCTGCCGGCCCCCTCCAACTGCCGCACGGCCGGACACTCCCGCATCCAGGCGAGCAGCGACTGCATGATCGAATCGGCCTCGCTCCACAGCAGGCGGGCATGCTCCGGATTCTTGGCGAAGGCGATGTTCTCCAGGATCGCCGCCTGTGTCTTGGCGCCGAAGCCCTTCACGCTCTGCACCCGCCCGTCACGGCAGGCCTGCTCCAGGGAGTCGAGCGAATCGATTCCCAGCTCGTCGACGAGCAGCTTGACCTTCTTGGGGCCGAGCCCTGGCACCCGCATCAGCTCGAACACGACGGCCGGCACCTGCTGCTCGAGCTCTGCGAGCAGCGGCAGGTTGCCGGTGTCGAGCAGCGTCTCGATCTTGCCCGCCAGATCGCCGCCGATGCCTTCGAGGTCGGTGAGCTTCCGGTTCAGATCGGCCCGAACCGACGAGAGCGACTCCACCATTCCGCCGATCATCCGGGCGGCATTGCGGTAGGCGCGCACGCGAAAGACGTTGCCCCCCTGGTACTCGAGCAGGTCGGCTACGTGGTCGAAGACGGCGGCGATGTCGGCATTCGTCATAAGGAGCGGCTCGTGTGCCCCTCATCTTAACGCGGCCCCTGTTCCGCACCCTCCGCTCGTACTCCGCATGCCTGCGCCGTAGTCCGCATGCTCCGCATGCGGCCCCAGGTCTGGAAACCGCAGGCCCGTCTAATCCTCGGCGGGGCGACCTCCTGTGGGGCGAGTAAGGGGCTGTCCATGCCCCGTCGCCGGACGCTCGCTACGGACATCCTGTCCTTCGCTCGCTCGGATACCGCCTTCGCTTCGGCATCCTGCCTGCGCTCGGCGGCATACGCCGGCTCCTGGGGCATTGGCAGCCCCTCACGGCGTGTTCGTTCGCGACCGTTCGCGTTTACCGCGTGCCGAGCGTGGTCGGCAGGGCGGCGGTCGGATAACGCGGGCCCACCGTGGCGGGCTGCCACGAGGTGGTGTGACTCGTCGGCTCGAGCAGACGGGGGAAGGCGCGGGTGGCCGCGCCGGGGCCCGAGCCGGGGAGCACCGGCATACCGTTGGTCCCCGTGGCAGATGGCTGGGCCGGTGCGGTGCCGCTCGGCGCCGGTGTGAGGGCCGGAGGTGCGGTGGGGAACTGCGAGGTGGCCGGCACCTGCGGCGAGGCCGGGGCCTGCGGCGCGGGCGTGCCATTTCCATTGCCGTAGGTATTCTGCAGATCCGGGATCGGCTTCAGCGACGGCGTGGGAGCCAGGGCCGGTGGCTGAGTGGCCTGCAGTTGCGACTGCGACGGGGCTGCGGGCATGAGCGTCGTGCCGCTCTGTGGCACGATCGGTTGCGGCTGCTGGAACGTGGGTGTGGCGTAGCCCGCCGGCGGAAGGGCCGGAGGCGTGGCCGCGGGCTGACCTGGGATCAGTTGCTGCGGCACGTCGGCACCGGCGGCGCCCCAAGCCTGGGGCGTTGTCTGGATCGGCGCCGCGAAGGGGCTGGCGGCCGGGGCGGGTGCGGCGGGCATGGCGGGTGCGGCATAGCCGGTCGGCGCAGCGTAGCCCGGCTGCATCTGCACGTACTTCGTAGTCGTGACGGCACGGTATTGGGTCACCGGCACGTTCACGGCCTGCTGCACGTACTGGGTGACCGGCTGCATGCATTCCTGGGGACAGCCTGTGCAGGGGTCGATTTCGCACGACGGCTTGTAGGTGGTGACGGGGACGCACTGATACTGCGTGCGGTAGGTGGTCTCCGGCACGTAGCTCGTCTGCTGCATCGGTACCATCACCGGCGGTGGCGGTGCGGGAACCGGCGCCATCACCGGGGCGGCGACCGGCGCCATGACGGGGGCAACCGCGTAGACCGGGGCCTTCTTGAAGCACGTGCCGCAGCCGGCGAAGAACTCGCTCAAACAGCATTGCGTCTGGGCGGCGGATTCGCCGGGCATCGACACCGCCCAGGCAGTCGCCAGCAGCAGTGCGGCGGTCATTCGAAGCGTCTTCATCGCTCTCTCCTCCGATTCGATCCGGCGATCCGGCGGCGGCCTCCGGACGGATTGCGGACATTCCTAGCCTAGGTTCCGCGACGGCGCGGCTCGCCGAAAAAGTCCACCGCGAATCATGAATTCGCCGCCGCAGGTCGCTATGACCGTCACGGTCGTCACGACCGGAATTTGGTCCGGTGTTGCCGGCCCGTCCGCGACACGATCCCCCGGCTTGCGCCTGGGGGCTTTTATTGGGAGCGGCGTGATTCGAAGCGGTCGTAGAGATCGGCGAGGGCGTCGCGGAGGTTGCCGGCGTGACGGGTGAATGCGTCGGCAACGTCGGCCTGCGTCATGCCGCCACCCGAGTCCGGAAGGATGGCGACGATCGCGGCGAGGACCTCCGGACTCGTATGACATTCAACGAGCGTCGGGAGCGAGGTGTGCCGATGGCTCGTGACCAGAAGTCCGCAGCGTCGCCATGCCACCGCCGTCCGCACGGCGAGTCTGGTCGTCAGGCCGAGCTGTTCCCAGCTGTCGATGCAGATGACGGCGCCGGTGGCCGCCGTCAGGATGGAGCGGAGGATGCCGGGCGAATCCCGCAGAGAGCGGCCGCGCAGCGGGCCGACGCTGCCGCCGTCGTCGGCAAGCACCGCAGCCAGGTTCACCAGCAGGTTCGTCTTGCCGCTGCCGTGGCTACCGATGATCGCCCCGTGGGAGCCGTTCGCCCGCAGGCGGGACGCGAGCAACCGGAGGTCGAGCGGCCGGCCTTCGGCATCGAGGGGGAGCACGGCGCCGGGCTGCGTATGCCGGGTGGCGAATGGATTGGGGGCCGGCCGCGAGGATCGGACGCTCACGGCTTCGCCGCCTGGGGCATGCGTGCGGGCGGCACTCTGCCGACGTCGAACACATGCTCCGACACGAAGTCCCTGCCGCCATGAAAGAAGATCCGCACGCGAACGCACCAGCGGATCTTCACGATTACACCCTCATAGGAGAGTGGGCTCCGCGGCAGCGTCATGGCGAAGCTTCCCGTGACGTCGGGTTTCGTCGCTCGCTCGAAGAAATGCACGCACAGATCCTCTTCGCCCTTCCCCTCCGTGTACCAGAGCACCGAGTGCTCGACCGCCCGCAGCGCATCACCCTCCAGTCCGCCGACTTCGTAGCGGACGCGGAGGTCTTCCCCCGCCTCGTAGTGGCGGTCGGCCCGGTCGAACTGCACCTCGATGCGCGGCCCGTGCCGCGGAGTCTCTCCTGCGAGGCTCATGCCAGCACCTTCTGTGCGGGCCGCCGCGGCTCACGGGCTCCCGGGGACGGTGTGGGATAGACCGCCACCGGAAACACCCGTACGAACGTCGGCCAACGGGTGGGCGCGCCATGCACGACGAGTCGCCAGCGGACGGCATTGTGCTCGGAGGCGAACGAATGCATCGCCTCGGCCGGAATCGTGATCGTCGATCGCACCTCGAATCTCGCACCCGGCAGCAGGGCCACGTCGGACCAGGAGTCGAACTGCCGCCTCCAGACGACGAGACTCTCCGTGCGGGCGTCCGTGCCTTGGCGAAACGTCGCCTGCTCGACCAGTTCGAGGGCGAGCGTCAACCGGTGTATCTTCCCCGAGCCCCCTTGGGCCAGGAGAACGTCGTAGCTGGTTCCCGGCAGCAGCGGGTGATCGGAGATCTCGAGCTGCGTCGTGCCCACCGCGGCCGCGAGCACCAGCCCGCGGACGACCAGGGCGATCGCCGCTCCCCCCACCGCGATGAAGGGCACGAGCAGTGCGAGCAACAGCCAATCCACGCGGCCGCTCGTAAACTCGAGTCCGGCCCCCACGGCGAGCACGAGCAGCACGGCGTTCCAAAAAGTCGCGAACAGTCCCAGTCCGAGCATCGTCCAGTTTTCCGGGCTCTCCAGGGGCAGCCGATACCGCAACTGCGTGCCCGGCGAATTGACGAGGTCGTCGCACGGTGGCAAGCCGGCAAGATCGGCGGAAGACGGTGAGGCCGGCGTCCGCGGGCCGAGCAGTCCTGGTATGCCGGTGGCCGCGGCCAGCGCCTCCTCGGAACGCCCCCAGCGGCGCACCGCCCGGGCGAGCCCCGAACCGCCGAAGGCCAGCAGGGCGCCCGGAAGGAGCAGCGCGAGCAGCCACATCCACCAGTTGTAGCCCCGCTCGAGCACGACGGTCGTGGCATCCGCCGGGTCGTACCAGAGCGGCACCTCGCTGCCGAACTCCCAGGCGGCCAGGCTGGCGACGGCGGCGGAGCGGTCGGACGAACCAGTGGATGGCTGCGAGTGAGTCCAGGCTTCATGGCTCACGCCTGCGGCGTCGTATCGCACCCGCAGCGAAGGCCGCCAGGTCGTCGTCGCCGCGGCGAGCGGGTCGTCGATGGTCCGCTTCACGAGACCCTTGCCGAGCACGCGGCCGCGCGAGGCGACGAAGTCGTGGTTGATTCGCCACTCGGGAACCGCGACGCCGGAAATCAGCAGGGCCCCAAAAACCACGCCGGCACAGACGACCGCGCCATGGAACAGCCCGTCACCGAAGGAGCCCCATGCCTCGGATCCCGTGCGCCTGTGGCCGCGTTTTTTGCCGAAGATGCGCGGCAGCCTCACGATCGCTCCCGGTTCAGGTCATGCCTGGCCGACGGATGCCGTCGACGTGGTGGTCACCGCCAAGGACGCCGGTTGCTGGGATCTGAAGAACCCGATCTTTTCCAGGGATTTGTAGACCTCTTCCAGCGTCTTTTCCCCGAAATTCGAGATCGAGAGCAGATCGGCCCGCGTGCAGTTGAGCAGGTCGTGGACGGTGAAGATGCCCCGCTCCTCGAGGCAGTTGGTCGTCCGCACGGAGAGGCCGATTTCGGCGGTGCTCATCTCCAGTTTCTCCGCCATTTCGTCCGAGTGCATCAGGTTCTTGTATGGAATTCGCGGCATGGGGTCCCTCCCTCGCGTTGCGTGTGTGGTGGTGTGGTCGGCCGCGTGCGGCCGCAATCGTCCGGCCCGGAATATAATCAAGTTCGCGGAAAATGGGCCACTCGTGCCGTGGCGTGATTCCCCGCGCGGCGGCGTTCGTGCCACCCATTCCGCCCATCCCGGGGCCGCAAATCGTGCAGCTTTCCTCGTTCGACAGCCTCAATGACAGCCAGCGACGGGCGGCGACGCACGTCGAGGGACCGCTGCTCGTGCTAGCAGGCCCGGGCAGCGGCAAGACGCGGGTTGTGACGCATCGTGTGGCCCACTTGATCTCCCTGGGCGTTCGCCCCGATCAGATCGTGGCCCTCTCGTTCACCAACAAGGCGGCCGACGAGATGCGCCGCCGGCTCACGGAGATGGTCGGTCCGCAGCCGGTGGAGATGGGTACCTTTCACCGGTTCGCGGCCCGGCTGCTCCGCCGGCAGGCGCGACTCGTCGGCCTGACCAGCGACTACTCGATCCTCGATCCGGACGATGCCGGCGCAACGCTCAAGCGGGCGGCGAAGAAACTCGGCCTCGCACTCTCGCACGTGCCGGTCGATCGGCTGGCCGGAGTTATAAGCCGGGCCAAGAACGACCTGCTCACGCCGGAGACGTTCGAGCCCCGCTGGGGCCGTCCCGTGGAGGAGGTGGCCCGCCGCGTCTGGCCCGTCTATCAGGAGATGTTGCTCCAGTCGAACGCGGTGGACTTCGACGACCTGCTCGTGCACGTGGCCCGGCTTCTGGCGGATGCCCCCGATCTGCGAGCCCAGCTCGATGCCCGGCACCGGTTCATCCTGGTCGACGAGTATCAAGACACCAACGCGGTGCAGTATTGCATCCTGCGCGGGCTCTCGATCGACCATCCGCATCTGGCCGTGACCGGCGATCCCGACCAGGCGATTTACGGTTGGCGTGGAGCGAGCATCCGCAACATCCTCGAGTTCGAGCGGGATTACCCGGCGGCCACGGTCGTGAAGCTCGAGCACAACTACCGCAGCACGGCCAACATCCTCGGGACGGCCGACCGACTCATCGCCCACAACTCGAAGCGAAAGCCGAAGCGGCTGGTCACGGACGCGGCCCCGGGCCTGCCGGTGCGGATCGTGCTCGATGCCTCCGGGCACGACGAGGCCGACCGCATCGCCACCGAGATCGCCACGGCCGTCGCAGCGGGCCGCCGCAGACCGCGCGACGTCGCCATCCTGTTTCGCACCAACGCCCTCTCGCGATCGCTGGAAGTCGGACTCCGCAGTAGGGGCATTCCCTACCAGCTCGTCCGCGGCCTCGAGTTCTTCAAGCGGCGCGAGGTTCGCGACGTCGTGGCCTGGTTGCGGCTGATCCGCAATCCCCGCGACGACGAGGCGCTCTACCGCGTCGTCAATGTGCCGACCCGCGGCATCGGCCGCCAGTCGCTCGACCGGCTGGCAGCCTGGGCCGAAGAGCGGCGGCTCCCGGTCGTGGAGGCGGCGGCGGAGGCGACGCGGATCGACGGCATCTCGAAGCGGGCCTCGAAGGCGCTCGTGGATTTCGCCCGCCTGCATGCTGAACTCGCCGCCCTGCACGGACGCGAGCCGGGGGTGGCGCCGCTCCTCGAAGCCGTGCTCGAGAAGAGCGGCTACCGCCGGATGCTCGAGGAGCAGGGGGAGGAGGACGAGGAAGGGCAGGATCGCCTGGCCAACGTGGAGGAACTGCTGACGGCCGCCCGGCAGTTCGACGACGACGTGGCGACGCGGGCGGCGGCGGCTCCGGCCGACGCCGACGACGCCCTGGGCGGGTTTCTGGAAATGACCGCGCTCGTCGCCGACACCGACGCCTGGGACCCCTCTGGCGACCGCGTGGCGCTGATGACGCTTCACGCCGCGAAGGGCCTCGAGTTTCCGGTCGTCTATCTCGTGGCGGTCGAAGACGGCATCCTGCCGCACGAGCGGAGCCTCGACCATCCCGATCAGCTGGAGGAGGAGCGGCGGCTCGTGTTCGTGGGGATCACCCGTGGCAAGGAGGAAGTCTGCGTGAGCTGCGGCCGGATCCGCGACTACCGCGGCACGCGACGGATCGCCGCGCCGAGCCTGTTTCTCACCGAGATGACCGGCAGCGAAACGGAAGTCACGGGCGCTGAGGCGCCGCCGTCGGGCGTCGTGTTCGATCCGTTCGGCGACGCGGCCCGCGGCGACGACTTCGCCGATGCCGTGCAGGCCCCGGCCCAGCGCAGCCCGGCCGGCGCGAGCGTGGCCCGCCAGGATGGTCTCGTGCTCGAGATCGAGGATGCCGAAGAGGCGGAGCGGCTCGGGTCACGGTCGCCGGCGCGGGAAAAACGCCGGCCGCGGCCGACCGCCTTCGAGACGGCCGCCGATCTTGCCGCGCGAATGACAGGGCAGGGGCCGCGGAACAGGACGTTCGAGGCGGGCCAGCGGGTGCGACACGCGGAATACGGCGAGGGTACGATCGCCGGCATCAGCGGCACCGGCCCCCGCGCCGTCGGCACCGTGATCTTCTCCGGCCCGGCCGGCACCAGGAAGTTCATCCTCGGCCACGGCGCCCTCGAAGCGATCGAGTGAACGACGCGGACGACAGGTGCCCCCGCAGCCCGTTACTCCGCAACGGGCTGCCCGCCAGGGAGTGACGGGCCGGCTGACGATGATACCTGGGCACGCCACCAGGCGACGGTGGCCGCGAGGCCCGCGTCGAAGGTCTGTCGCGGCTCCCAGCCGAGGAGGAAGCGGGCCCGCGAGATGTCGAGGCCGCGGCGGGGCTGGCCGTCGGGTTTCGACGCATCCCAGGCGATGCGGCCGGTGAAGCCGCAGGCGGCGGCAATCTTCACGACGAGGTCGCGGATCGGAATCTCCGCGCCGCCGCCGAGGTTGATCGGCACCGGTTCCTCCATGACTTCCGCCGCCCGCACGACCCCCTCGGCGGCGTCGTCGACATAGAGAAACTCGCGGGTGGCCGAGCCCGTGCCCCAACAGACCACCTCGTCGGCCCCCGAAACACGTGCCTCCTCGCACTTACGGATCAGCGCCGGGATCACGTGGCTCGACGCGGGGTCGAAATTATCGCCGGGGCCGTAGAGGTTCACCGGCAGGGCGACGGCGCTGGCCAGGCCAAACTCGCGGCGGTATCCGTCGAGCATCACGAAGATCGCCTTCTTGGCGACGCCGTACGGAGCGTTGGTCTCCTCCGGATAGCCATTCCAGATGTCGTCTTCGCGGAATGGCACGGGGCAGTGCTTGGGATAGGCGCAGACGGTGCCGGTGTGGACGAATTTTGTGAGCCCGCGGCGGCGGGCATGCTCGACGAGATGCAGGCCCATCGCCATGTTGGCGTAGAAGAAGCGGCCTGGATGGGCCATGTTGGCGCCGATGCCCCCCACCTCGGCTGCCAGATGGATCACGACGTCAGGGCGGGCCTCGTCGTAGAGACGGACCACGTCGGCCTCGGCGGTGAGGTCGAAGTCGCGACGCCGGGGCACCATGATCCGGTCGGCGGGCACGCCCCGCTCCCGGAGCGTGCGGCAGACGGCTTGGCCGAGGAAGCCGCCTCCCCCGGTCACCACGATCCGTTGCCTGGTGAGGTCGGTCATGCGTCGGCCTTCAGCGGTTGGGGAGGACCGCCTCGTGCCCCGCGGCGACGAGCACCTGTTCGCGTCGGGCCAAGTCGAGGTCGGCATCGACCATCAACGCCACGAGTTCCGGGAACGATACCCGCGGCTTCCAGCCGAGCGTGCGGCGGGCCTTGGCCGAGCTGCCGAGCAGCAGATCGACCTCTGCCGGGCGGAAGTACCGGGGATCGACCTCCACGAAGTCGCGGTAGTCGAGGTCGAGCCGGCCAAACACCAGCTCGCAGAACTCCCGCACGGAGTGGGTCTCGTCGGTCGAAACGACGTAGTCGTCAGGTTCGTCCTGCTGGAGCATCAGCCACATCGCCTCGACGTAGTCTCCCGCGAAGCCCCAGTCACGACGGGCGTCGAGGTTGCCGAGGTAGAGCTTCTTCTGCATGCCGAGCTTGATCCGCGTGGCCGCCCGCGTGATCTTGCGGGTAACGAAGGTCTCGCCCCGTCGCGGACTCTCATGGTTGAAGAGAATTCCGCACGAGGCATGGAGGTCGTAGCTCTCGCGATAGTTGACGGTGATCCAGTGGGCGTAGAGCTTCGCCACGCCGTAGGGCGACCGGGGATAGAACGGCGTGGTCTCCGTCTGCGGCGTCTCCACGACCTTGCCGTACATCTCGGAGCTCGAGGCTTGGTAGAAGCGAATCTGGTAGCCAACGGCGTCCTGGAAGTCGCGGATCGCCTCCAGCAGCCGCAGGGTGCCCACGGCCGTGACGTCGGCGGTGTAGGTGGGCTGGTCGAAGCTCACCCGCACATGGCTCTGGGCGGCGAGGTTGTAGACCTCGGTCGGCTTGATCTCGCGGATCAGGCGGGCGAGGCCGTTGCCGTCGGCCATGTCGCCATGGTGGAGCACGAACGGCCGCTCGACCTCGTGGATGTCCCGGTAGAGGTGCTCGATTCGCTGCGTGCCGAACGTGCTCGACCGCCGCATAAGCCCGTGCACCTCGTAGCCCTTGTCGAGGAGCAACTCGGCGAGATAGGAACCGTCCTGGCCCGTGATGCCAGTGACGAGTGCGCGCTTGGATCTGGCGGTCATCCCCGCTCCTTGGTGTCGTCGGCGGTCGTGCTCTCTGGGGCGTTCGCAGCCGGGCCGCTCGATTCCGGCCCCTTCGCGGCGGCGATCCGCTCGTCGAGCGTTGGCAGCAACTGGGCCAAGAAGTCGGTGCACTCGAAGGTCGACTGCGATGCGGTCAGCTTCGTCTGATCGATGATCGCATACAGCTTGTAGACGGCCGGCTCGTCATTGAGCGTGATCCGGGCGATGCCCGGTGCGATCCAGCGGAGTTGCGGCGGGATCGCGTCGGTCGGCGTCGGTTCCTTGTCGGCATCGGGGTCGGGGCTCGATACGCCGTAGGTCCAGAACACGCGGAGCGTCTGCCCCTGCTTGCGGAACGTGCCCGTGAAGGCCTCGGCCACCCGCCCGTCGGGCAGTCGGATCGTCTCGCGGTGCTCGGTCTCGGCGATTTCGAAACCGGCGCCGGGATAGCAGCGGTCGGGCGTGTGGCCCGATGCATCGTGCGGCGTTGCGCAGACGACGAATGCGGAGACCGGCGTCTTCGATTTGCCGCTGCGGTAGAGCCGCGAGACATGGCCGACGGCACCTGCCCGCTCGAGTTCCTTGGGATCCGAATCGAGTTCCCGTTCGTATTCCCAGTCGCCGAAGCTCTTGGGAAATGCCCGTTCGAGCAGTCGCGCGGCGCGCTCGAGGCCTTCCACGTCGCGCTGCCGCCCCCACCGCTCCGTCAGGGTGCCCTGCACGACGGTCACGCCCACCACGAGCAGGATCGCTGCGACGGCCGCCGCCATTCCCGGGCCCGATGTCTTCATGAATCCAACCTCCCCACCACCTCGACGCTCACCACCGGGGCGTCATTCAACCGGGAACGGGGGACGCGTACAGGTGCCGGGGGCTGTCGTCACTGACGCCGTTGACGACCGTGCCCAGCACCTTGATTCCCACCGACCGTAGCCGCTGCACGGCCTTCGTGATCATCGGCACGCGGCTCACGTCGCGCATCGTAACCACGATCGCCGCGTCGCTCAATTGGCCGAGCAACAGGACGTCGGCGAAGGCGAGCACGGGTCCGGCGTCGATCACGACGTGGTCGAACGACTCCCGGAACCGCTTGATGATCTTGGCCGTCTCGGGCCGCGAGAGAGCCGTGATCGAGGCGTAGTCGCAGGTGCCGCCCGTGACGGCGAAGAGGCCCTCGATGCCGGTCGGCTGCACCGCCTCGTCGTTGGTGATCTCGCCCCGCAGCAGTTCCGGCATGCCGCTTCGGAGGTCGAGCTCGAGCGCGAGATGGACGTTGGGATGCCGGAGATCCCCGTCGAGGAGCAGTGTGCGGCTGCCAGCCCGGGCGAGGCTCGCGGCGAGCTGGGCGGCGAAGGTCGTCTTGCCCTCGTGTTCCATGGCGCTGGTGACAAGGATCACCTTCGGTGCCTCGCGGCCCGTCTGGGCGATCACCGCCCGCACGCCATCCACGCACTCGGCGACATGTGCCGTATTGGGTTTCTTGCGGGATCGTGACACGCGGGGCACCGTGCCGATCACCCGCAGGCCCACACGCTCCGACACCTGCTCCGCAGCCGAGATCCGATCGCGGAGATACTCAAGCAGGATCACGAGGCCTGCCCCCGCACCGAAGCCGGCGAGCGCGGCAAGCGCGGTGAGCATGGTGCGGAAGATCTCGTCGCCGTCGCCGGGAACCCGGGCTTCTTCGAGCAGTTCCACGCGGTTGGGCATCGCAATGTCCACCTCGGAGGCGTTCAGCTGCAGGCCCATCTGATTGGTCACCTGCTGGAGCTGGGCGATCTCGTTGCGGCGGGCCTCGAGGTCGGCGTTGGCGTTGCCCATCGCCATCACATCCTTCGCTACCTCGTCGAACTCTTTCGATTTGCTTTCAAGACGTTTTGCGAGCATTTCGCGCCGCAGCCGCAGCATCACGGGAGTGCCGGCGCCCGGACCGCCCCGGCGGCCCGCTGCCTCGGCGGCCGCCTCCGCTGCCAGTTGCGGACGCAGCGATTCGGCCCGGCTCTCGATCCGCCGCAGGAGGTCCTCCCGCTGGGCCTGGAGCCGCCGCACGGCCGGATCGTTGACGCCACGGGCGCTTCGACCTGCCTGGGTGGTGATGAGCTCCTCGACCTCTGAAAGCCGGCGGCTCAACTCTGCGATCTGGGGGTGCCGCATCACCAGCGAGTCGATCGGATCGTCGGGCAACGCTCCCTCGCCGACCGCCTCGTTCTGCGCCTGGGCCTCGATCAGGGCCAGTTCCGTGTCGATCGCGGTGACGTCGCGCTGCAGCTGATTGAGCTCCGCCCGCAGCGTGCCGAGATGGTCGAGCAGCAGGCTTCGCTGCGTCGAGGCCTCGGAGCTGTCGCGGCTGCCCAGCTGCTTGGCAAGATTGTTGAATTGCTCCATCCGCGTCCGCACTTCGGCCATGTTCTCCTTGTACTTCTTCTCGAGCATGTCGCGGCGGGCGAGCCGCTCCGACCGCTCCTTCGTGACGACGTCGGTGAGATAGGCCTGTGTGACCGCATTGACGACCTGCGTCACGTCGCGTGGATTCGAGCCGCGAAGCTTGACCTGCACCACTTCAGCCGCACTCGGAGCCACGGCCTGGAGGTTGCGGCTGAGCCAATCGACCGGATCGGGCTCCTCGGCGAACGTCGAGAGTTCGGAGATGCCGGGCCGCCTCAGGGCCGAGGTGAGCACGAACGGGCTCTTGATCAGCTGCAGTTGCGTCTGTCGGTATTGGTCGTAGTCGCCGCTTCCGGCATTGGTGAACGTGCCCGGATTGGCACGCACCCGCAGCCAAGCCACCGCCTCGTACCCCCGGGGCATGAAGAGCCAGGCACCCACGGCCGCCGTCAGCCCCACCGCCAGTCCGAGCGCCGTGGCCGGCAGCCATCGCTGCCGGATGGCGTGCCAGACCCGCACGAAATCGAGGCCCCCCCCGAGCTGATCGCCACCGGGGCCGTAGGCCGCAGGAGGCGGATACTGCGTGGGGATCGAGAGCGAGCTGTCCGTGATCGTCGAGAGCATCCCCGCCGACGGCGCTGCCGTCTGGGTGCTGGTGCCGGTCGATGGATCGTGTGTCTCGCTCATGTCAACATCCGCGACTCGGCCCGAGGCCGAACCACCGCGTCGAAATCCGTGCGTCTTGCGTCAACGAACCTTGCCCGGTCCGTCCGGCCGTGGCATCACAGGCATCACGCCACCGGCCCGCGGGGCCTTGGCGGCGCCAGCCGCCGAAGCAGTCGGCCGACCGCTGCCGACGACGGTGGCTGGGGCGAGTTCTTCCGTGACCACCATCGAGCGGACGACGGACTGCAGGAGAAAAAGTAGTCCGAGGGCCATTGGCATCATGAAGTAGCCGGCCCAGTCGTGAAAAATCTTCTCGGCCCATTCGGGGTTGAAGGTGTACATGACTCCCGTGACCGTGATTCGCGTGGCATTGACGACGAGTGCGATCGGGATGGAACTCGCCGCGATGACGAGGTTCTCCCACCATTCGCCGCCGCCGATGAGCGCGATCATCAAGGCGAGCCAGACGAAGATCGTGAGCATTCGGAGGCCGCTGCAGGCATCGACGACACCGAGAACCTGGGAATCGCCGAGCACGATCTTGTTGCCGTCGCGATAGGCGTCGAAGCCGATCGTCTGAAGGGCGTAGGTGCTCATCATCGTGGCCAGCGTCTGGAGCGGGCCGAGCAGGTAGCGGGTGGCCTCGTCCGGCAGGGGATACATGAAGATCAGCGTGGCGATCGGCGCCCAGGCCCACTTGAACACGCTCCAGCCACCGGCCATCAGAAACACGCCCGCCAGTGCCGGCACGAACGTGTACATGTCGAGCGTCACGATGCGGAAGTGGGCGCAGGCCAGCCGGAGCACGAAGCTCGCAACCAAGAGCCCCAGCCCTGCGCTCCGGGCCGACGCGGTCACCGTGGTGATCGGCTGCCGCCACCAGAAGAGCAGTGCGGCGGCGCACAGAGGCACGATCCACCCGTGCGAATACTGCGGCTGATCCCAGCTCGAGCGGGCGTTGAGCAAGCCCGGCCAATAGCTGTAGACCAGCATCGCCATGAGCAGGGAGATCACGATCCATGGCGTCCGCTGGTCGGCGTCCTGCAGGTCCACGGCCCATTCGCCGAGCCGGCGACGGATGCCCTCCGTGAGCGATTCGTCGAGGGGCGCGATCCGCGCGGCCGGCTGCGCAGCGGGCTCGGGACGGGCCCGAGGATCGGGCCGCTGGCCGGAGGAGAGAATGGACGCTGGCGTGCTCACGACGGATCGGTGCCTTGGGCTCACGGTTCGCATTGTCGACCGCACCCCGATTCTACACCACCGCGGGACCGGTTTTCCTGCTCCGGGTGCCCGAGCCTTATCGGCCGCCCCTCCGCCCGCAGGGACTGCCGGGCCCGCCGCAGCCCGGCAGCCGTCACAGCCAGCAGGACCGTCATCGCCACCGCCAGCCAGCCTCCCGCGGCGCCGGTCAGGATCAGGATTCGATGTCCGGCCGGCCCGCATGCCCCGCCGAGCAGCCATCCTGCCACGGCCCCGCCCGCGGCAGCTGCGGCCCCCCATGCCAGAGAATGCGAGGCAGCCGTCACCAGCGCGCCGACGAGTGCCGTCATCGCGACGACGGTACTCCAGGCCACGAGATGCCCGGCCCGCCCGAGCAGCGCCCAGGCGACGCTGATCAGCACCGCCGTCGCGCGGCCGAGCCAGCCGAGCAACCACCGGGAGTCACCGAGCGTGAGCACCCGGTCGATGAGCGGCAGCGACGATCCAGCGGCGCGCCAGGCGACGATCTCGACCACCGCGAGGGCCGCCAGCGCGAGGCCACAACCGGCCTCCACGAGCGCGTAGGTGGCGGGGATCGCGGCTCCGCAGTCACGGCACCGACCACGCAGCAGGAGCCAGCCGAGCACCGGCACGTTGTCCCGCGGCCGCACGGGCCGGCCGCACGCGGGACACGCCGATCGGCCGGCCACCACCGACCGGCCGGCGGGCACGCGATGCCCCACGACGTTCAGAAAACTGCCGACGATGGCTCCGGTCACGAAAGCACCGGCGACGAACATGCCGTCTTCCCAGGAGACGGCGGACATGCCGGCTGACGGCCGAAGGGGGAAGGGCCACATCTGCGGAAGGCCGCGGCAGCCATGCCGGCGGATCTGGGTGTCGGGTGCGGATATCAGGTAGGGTACCCCAACGTCACGGCTTCGCACCTCCTTCTCGTCCCGCTCCCGATGCCCGGCATGGAAACCACAGGCCCCGAGCCCCAGACCACCGCTCCGGCCCGCCGCGGCCTGCTCTCCGGCTGGCCGGGAATCGTGCTACGGCTGGTCGCGACCGTGCTGCTCATGGCCTACGCGTTGCGCGGGATCACGTGGGGGACGTTCGCCGCGCTCCTGGCCAATGCCGATTGGCGGTGGTGGATCGCGGGGCTCGCCACCGGCATCGCCGTGCAGATCGTCGCGGGCGTCCGCTGGGCCGCGCTCGCCCGGCCGCTGGGATTCCCCTTTTCGCGGCGGTTCTTCGTGTGGCGATTTCTGGAAGGCTCGTTCTTCAGTCTCTGCCTGCCGAGTTCGATCGGCGGCGACGTGATCAAGGCCTATCGCGTTGGTGACACCACGCAGCGTCGCCTCCTCGCGGGCTGCTCGGTGCTCGCCGACCGGCTCACGGGCCTGGCCGCGCTCGGGGTGCTCGCCGTCACGGCCTTGGCGGGCACGAAGTATGCGCTCTCGTTACCGGCCACGCTCGCCGTCGGCGCCGCACTCATCGCCCTGATGCTCGCGGTGTTCATGCTCGGCGTCGCCTCGATCGACCGGCTGCTCGCGATCATCCCGGCGCCGCACCCGGCCCGGGAGTTCATCGCTCGCCTGCTGCCCTATCAGCAGCGACCGAGCCTGATGGCTCATGCCGTGGGCTGGAGCTTCATCGTGCAGATTGGGGGCGCGATGGCTGTCGGGTTGATGGCCCGCTCGCTCGGCGTCGTGCAGCCGCTCGCGACCTGGTTTGCCGTGGTGCCGCTCGTCGCGCTCGCGGTCGTCCTGCCGATCAGCATCAACGGCGTGGGGGTGCGGGAGAACGCGCTCGCCGTGCTGCTCGCGCCGCATGGCGTGGCGGCGGAGTCGGCAGTCGCCGTGGGGCTCATCTGGCTGGCGAGCCAGATCGTGACCGGCCTCATCGGCGGTGGTCTGTTTCTCATCGATCGCCAGGCGGCGATGCCCGACGCCGGGCGTCGGTGACGAGCATCCCGGCGATCGTCTTCGCATCCTCGATGCGTCCGTCCCGACACATCGCCAGGGCCTCGCTCCAGGCCACCACCCGCGGCCGGATCCGCTCGCCGGGCTCCAGCGCCTGCGGCCCCGCGACGAGGTCGTGGGCCACGAACAGATGCATCCGTTCCCGCAGGATGCCCGGCGACATCCAAAACTCGCCCGCGGCTTCGATGCGGCCGGCGCGGTAGCCCGTCTCCTCGGCCAGTTCGCGGGCCGCGGCGGTTGCCAGCGGCTCGTCGCGATCGAGCGTGCCTGCCGGCAGTTCGAGCAGCGTGCGGCCCACGGCCACCCGCTCCACCTCGACGAGGCACACTTCGTCGGGTGACACGAGCGGCACGACGACCACGCTGCCAGGATGCACCACGACGTCCCGGGCCCGGAGCGAGCCATCCGCACACGGCTCCTGCACCCGCACGATGCTGAACCGGCGGGCCGTCAGGAGCAGGTCGCCTCCCGCAAGATCACGCGGGATCGCCACGGGGTCGTTCGTGTTCATGCCCGCGGCTCCGTGGCCGCGTGGGATGCAGGCAGCGGCACGAACCGCACGGCCGCACCGGCCACGGTCGGCGTGGCATCTGCTGCCAGCGCCCGCACGTGCACGATCGCGAGGCCGAGTCCTGCGCCGAGCGTCGGTGACAGACAGGCCGACGTGATCGTGCCGACCTCCACGTCGTCGAGCATGATCTGGGCGTGCACCGCGGGGGGCACGGCGCCGTCTGTGGCGATGCCGACGAGGCGGCGGTTCACGTGGCCGAGCGCGTCGAGCCGCGCCACCGTCTCCTGGCCGAGATAGCAGCCCTTCGTGAAGCAGATCGCGCGGGCATCGCGCCCCAGTTCCTGCGGCAGCGTCTTCGGGGGAATGTCGTGCGGTTCGGGACTGCCGGCATCGATCCGGGCCGCATCGACGGCGACGGGCGAACACCGCCGCAGGCCGGTCGCGGCGAGCCACGCACTCATGCGGTCGGCGTCGGCCGCCGCGGTGATCACGAGGCAGCCCCCCGCGCCATACCAGTCGGTGGTCACGAGCGTCGCCGGAATCCCGCCGAGCGACGCGGCGCGATGTGTGATCGCGTCGGAGGCGAGCGCGACGCCGGCCTCGCCACCGAGCCACGCCATCGCATCGCGACCATGCAGGAGAAAGGCGGCCCGTTCGGCCGACGCATCGTGAAACGACACCGCCTCACGGATGTGGTAGTGCTCGAGGTGTTCATGCAGCCGGCGAGCGAGCCCCGGCGCCGCGTCGATCCAGATGCCCGTAGGGGTGCGCAGAAGCGTGGCGACCGCGAGCACCTGGCCGCGGCCGTCGGCGAAGAAGCCTTCGGTGCCACCGCCCACGGCGAGCGGAGCGAGGCTGGCAGTCGTGAAATTGTCGAGAAACCGCACGGCATCCGCCCCCTCCACGAGCAGGGCCGAGCGGGCTGGAATCGCGGCCCACCAGACGGCGGATGCGGCGGGAGTGGCAGCAGGGTTTGTGGCGTGTTCCGGCGGCATGACGGCCCAGGCTACCACGCGGCCTCTCGGGGGCTGCCGGGACCCAAAAAAATTCAGCCTCCGGGGTGAACGATTCGCCGCCGGCCCCCGTATTGCTTCCACCGCCCGAGTGGGCGACGACGATGCGGCTTCGGGAGACGACGACCATGGCCACCGTTGACTGCGACCGGAATCGGTACGACGAGTTCGACGAACAGGACGATCTCTTCGGTGATCCGCAGGCGGTCGCCGATCTCGAACACTCCGACGTGACGCGGGCGGAGGAGGAACTGATCGGCCGCGCCGCCCCGCAGCGGGGACAGGCGGTGCTCCATCGCATCGCAGAAGTGCGGCGGCTCCAGGGCGTGACCCTGCGGAACGTCGCGCGGCGGTTGGGCATGTCACTGCCCGTCGTACGGCGGCAGGAGCAGCCTGACTACGATCTGCGAATTTCCGACCTGCAGCGCTGGCAAGAGGTGCTGGAGGTGCCCGTGGCCGAGTTGCTCGTCGAGGGGGACGGCCAGTTGTCGGGGCCAGTCTTGCAGCGGTCGCGGATGGTGAAACTGATGAAGACGGCCGCGGCGCTCCGCGAGCGGATGCAGGGTTCGCCAGAGGTCCGCATGGTGGAGATGCTCGTCGATCAGATTCTCGAGATCATGCCGGAACTGGCCGACGTCACGCCGTGGCATTCGGTGGGGCAGCGGCGGACGCTCGACGACGTCGGCCGCACCGGCCGCTCGCCCGTCTCCGAGGACGTGTTCCGCCGCGGCGCTGGGTAGCGTGAGTCGGGATTGCCCACGCCCCGTCGGCGGACGCTCGCTACGAAAACATCCTGTTCTTCGCTCGCTCGGTTGCCGCCTTCGCTCCGGCATCCTGCCTGCGCTCGGCGGCATACGCCGGCTCCTGGAGCGTGGGCAACCCGTCCAGTCCTTCGTGTGTTTCAGGACACTTGTATCGGCCTTTGACGCAAGGATGCCGCTGGCTAGGATCGCAGGTGTTGTCCGTTCGTCCTGTGAGCGAGGTGCTTCAGTGTCTTCGTTGCTCGGTGTGCTCGGCATCACGCTGGTGCTGTTCTTCGTCGTCGCCCTCACGGCGCGGCTGATTCTCGGCCGCTGATCGGGCCGCGGCTTCGCGAAGCATGCCAAGCGCAAGCAGGCCGACGAATCCGCCCAGGATGCCCACGAAGGCCACCCAGGCGGTCACGGCGAGCGCCGGATAGTCGCGCAGCCAGACGAGTTCCGGGGGCTCCGCGCTCTTGGGCACCTTCCGCTGCACCGGGCCTGTGCGGCCCGACTCGCGTTGCATGGCGGCGCGGAAGCCGTCCCAGTTGGCCTGAACCGCGGGGGCAGTCAGTTCGGCCAGCCTCCCTTCCCGCCACCGCACGAAGGCCACCGGCGGCCCGATAAGGAGTCCGCACCACAGGGCGGCGATCACCGCTCCGGCCAGTCCGAGCAGGCGGGGCCGACGGGGTGCTCGTGCCTGCGTACGCATGTTTCTCGCCGGATTTCCCAGTCTGCCCAGGGCGTCTATCAGTCTGGCATGCCCGCGGCCAGGTTGCTACCGTCCCGCCCCGATCCGCCTGCGGTGCGGCCGCAGTCCATTCGATGCGTCAGCCAGAGGAGTCCGGCCCGTGCGTCTCGCCTCCCGGTTCATCATCAGCCCACGTCTCGCCCTCCGGCTCGCCGTCGCGCTGGCCATGGCCTGCCTGCCGCTTCCCCAGGCGGTCGCTCAGAGTGGCTGGCTGCCGGCGTCGTGGTTCTCGAGCGAAGCCGTCGATGCCGACGCGATGCATCCGCTCGCGGAGAAGGACGGCCCATGGCTCGTGCTGGCCACCACGTTTCGGGGCGAGACGGCCCGCGAGGATGCACGAAAGCTCGCGCAGGAGCTGCGTGGACGGCACAAGCTCGCCGCCTACACCCACGAAAAGGCCTTCGACTACACCGGTCGTCAGCGGGGCGTGGGCCTCAATCCCGACGGCACTCCCAAGACGATGCGCTATGCGAACGCCACGCAGGTGATCGAGGTGGCGGTGCTCGTCGGCGACTTCGCCTCGTGCGAGGACCCCCGCGGCCAGAAGGCCCTCCAGAAGATCAAGGCGCTCCATCCGGAGTCGCTCGGCGGCCGGCCGCCCAAGAGCGGCCTCGTGAACGACTTCATGCAGCTCAATCGGGAGCACGCGGCCCCGGCCGCGAAGCCGCCGCTGCATGCGGCCATGCTTATTCCGAACCCACTGCTGCCCGACGACTTCTTCGCGCGGCAGCAGGTCGACCAGTTCGTGCAGGAGATGAACGCCGACGTCACCCACAGCCTGCTCGACTGCCCGGGGCGGTACACCGTGCGGGTGGCCACGTTCACGGGTGCCGGCACGTTCGACCAGCCGGGCAGTGCGGCGACCCCCGCGCAGCCGCGCGGCGGCGTCGATGCCTTCGTGGCGCTCCTCAAGGGCAGCGGCTGGAGTGATCCCCAGGTGCGGGGCATCGAGGGAGAGAGCCGGCTCGTGGAGGCGGCCGACAAGGCCCATCGGCTCACCGAGGCGCTGCGGCGGCAGGGCTGGCAGGCCTGGGAGTTTCACGACCGCGATTCGAGCATCGTCTGTGTCGGCAGCATGGATCAGGTGAGCCTGCCGCAGGGGGGCGGACGATCGGCGGTGCACCCCGAGATCGCCCGCATCGTGGCCGGGTTGGGACCCGATCCGGCGGCGCTGGCCAGCGGCCAGGTGATGCCGCGGTCGTTCGACGGCATCATGCTCGACGTCCAGCCCAAGCCGATCGACGTGCCCCGCCCCGCCGCCGGCCGCGGCCGTTGACCGCCCCCGAGCCGCCGTTACAACGATCGGTATGCCCGACATCGCGTCGCTGCTCGTGCTCGGTACGACGAACGCGGGCAAGCTGCGCGAGCTCGGTGAATTGCTCGCCCCCTTCGGCATTCCCTGCCGCTCGCTCCGCGAGATGCCCGGTGCGGTCGAGGTCGATGAAACCGGGGCCACGTTCGCCGAGAATGCGGCGCTCAAGGCGACGCAGCAGGCCCAGGCACTCACCGCGTGGGTGCTTGCGGAAGACAGCGGGCTCGTTGTGCCGGCGCTCGGCGGAGCGCCCGGCGTGCACTCGGCCCGGTTTTCCGGGCCGGCGCCGCCAGGGGCTCGCGAGACGACCGACGAGCGAAACAACAGTCTGTTGCTCGAGCGACTAGCGGGGGCCACGGGCTGCGATCGCGCCGCCCACTACGCCTGCCACGCGGCGCTCGCCGATCCCACGGGCCGGATCGTGGCGGTGGCCGACGGCGCCTGCTGGGGCGAGATCGCGAGCGGCCGCCGCGGCGGAGGCGGATTCGGCTACGACCCGTTGTTCATCGTGCCTGAATACCACCGCACGTTCGGCGAACTCTCCGGTGCGGTGAAGGCCGTCGTCAGCCACCGCGCCCGCGCTCTACGGGCGATGATCCCGCAGATCGTCCGGCATCTGGCAGTCAGCTAGGGCAACCCCGACCCCCCAGGTCTTCAGCCGCCCGCCTCGAGCCGTCGCTCGATCACGCGGAGCACGTCGGGAGTGCCGTCCATGCGGCCGGTGACAGCGGCCAGGGCCGATGCAAAGCGGTCGAGGCCACCGACGAACTCCGCCACGCGACCGCGATCCACCTCCTCCAGGAGCGTGAAACCGCCGCAGCCCATCGCCTTGAGGAAGTGGGCGTTCATGAGCTGCTCGGCGTGAGCCCGCTCGGGCAGAACGAGCAGGGGCTTGCCGAGATGGAGAGCCTCTCCGATGAGCTGGTTGCCGGCCGCGGCCACCACGCAGCGGCAGGCTGCGAGATCGTTCACGAAGGCCGCGTCGTCCACCTGGTGAAACGACACGCATCCCACCGGGTCCCGGGCCCCGAGGCCGTAGACCTTCACCGGCAGTCCGCAGGCGGCCAGCGCGTCGATGGCGGTGAAGGGGGAGTGTCGTCGCAGATAGCTCAACACGAAGCCGCCGTCACGGGGCGTGGCATCGACGATCTCGCGGCGCAGGAGCGGTCCGACCTGCACAACGTGTTCCCAACCGCGGCGCAACGGCGGGCGGAAGAACGCCGAAACGACCGTGTCGGCTGCCTCCAGCACGTAGAGCCAGACGGCGTGGCTCATGAACCAGGCGTTCCACTGGAGCGTCCAGGGCAGGGTGTCGAGGTCGTAGGCCAAGAGAAAATGCTGGTGATCGACGCTCATCAGCGGCACGCCCGCGCGGCTCGCGGCCCGAGGCAGGGCCGGCTCGAAGTCGGTGATGGCGAGGTCCGGCTGAAACCGGTCGAAGTCGTGGAGCATCCGCTCGACGAGCGGGCCGATCAGGCGTGCCTGGTAATCGAGGCCGGCGGCAATCGACCGGACCAGATCGAGCCGCCCGCCGACGTACTGAAACACGATGCCCGGGATCGGCTCGAGCCGGATGCCCGCTCGCCCACCGAGCCGGCTACGCAGGAAATCCAGGGCGTCGGCGGACGTGTAGATCAGGATGTCGTGGCCGGGTCCGAGCCGCTCCACGAGCGTGCAGATGCGGGTGGCATGCCCCCGTCCCTCGCCGCAGAGACTGATCGCAATGTTCGACATGGAGCCTGTCCGGGCTTTTGATCGCCTCTCGATTCGCGTAGTCTAACTGACCGGCGCCGGCCCCTTGGGGAACGAAAGGATGAGTCGATGGTGAATCCCGGGCGGAGAGCGAGCGTCGGGCTGGTCGTCGGATGCGTCGCCGGGCTCGCCCTCGCGGGCGGCGGGCGAGCTGCCGAGCCGCCGGCCGACACCGGTCCGTCGGCGGTCGTGGCCATCGTGGGCATGATCCCGATCCTGCAGGCCGACCTCGACACGGTCCTGCAGCGGGCGGGCAATGGCGGCCCCGATGCCTCGGCCGTGAGCCGGTCGGCGCAGGCCCAGGCTGCGGCCATCGAGCAACTGGTCGACCAGCGTCTCTTGCGTGCGGAGGTCGACCGCGAGGGCATCACCATCGGGGCCGTGGAGATCGATGCGGCGCTCGGCGCGCTGCGCGCCCAGATGACGGCCCGAGGGGTGGAGTGGTCGGCATTCCTGGCCAAGACCGGTCGTGACGAGGCGTTTCTGCGGGAGCAGATCGCGTTGGAGATCGCCCTCGACAAGCTGGTCAGGCCGCGGCTCAACGCCGATGCGGTCAATGCCGCCTTTCAGAAGCACCGCCGCGAGGTCGACGGCACGCGGCTGCGGGTGAGCCATGTCGTGCTCCGACCCGACGTCGCCCGCGGTGACAAGGCAGTGGAGGAATGCCTGCAACGCGCCGTGGCGATCCGAGGTGCGGTCGTGCGCGGCGAACTATCGTTCGCCGAGGCCGCCCGTCGGCACTCGGCCGGCCCGAGTCGCATGCGCGGGGGCGATCTGGGCTGGATCTCGCGAAAGGCGCCGTTCGTCGATGCGTTCAGTCGCATCGCGTTCGCCCTCGCCAAGGGGGACGTGTCGCAGCCGTTCGTGACGCCCTCCGGCGTTCATCTCGTCATGGTGAGCGATGCGGAGCCAGGCCGGCTCGGGCTCGAAGCGGTGCGGCCACAGATCGA
>Ga0315904_10000203_pt1 | contig 96999 bp, 101 predicted proteins | sample LakEriMetagenome_6_FD_203529 | JGI IMG/M metagenome (GOLD analysis project Ga0315904, IMG submission 203529) | Freshwater fungal communities from buoy surface, Lake Erie, Ohio, United States - Buoy 12 MA120 | ecosystem: Environmental > Aquatic > Freshwater > Lake | place: USA: Lake Erie, Ohio...
TCCCGGCGGCGGTGGCGGTACTGATCCCGGCGGCGGTGGCGGTACTGATCCCGGCGGCGGTGGCGGTACTGATCCCGGCGGCGGTGGCGGTACTGATCCAACGAAAATTCCTTTTTATCCTCGTTGCAGAGCAACATGGCAATTAGAGGGTGTTGTTGATCCGAGTGTTGCTTGTACTTTTGAAGGTTCAGCATCTGGTATACAAGTTTTTGCCGACTCGGTTCAAGGTTATACTCTATTAATGGCTGAATATAATGGCAGTCTACCAGAATTCTATGGATCAGGAGAATTTACAGGCATTGGATCATATGGAATATGCAATAATCAACCAGAGACTACAGATATTGTTGCTGCTTTTCAAAATATATATCAAACTGTTAATAGTTGTATAATAGAACACAATAGCGATCCTGATGTCTATGATCCAGTAACAAATCCCACAGGACCAAAATATAGACAACCTCAACTTAAATATTTTGGTACATATTGGGATGGAACACAATGGATTAATAATATTAATATAAGTCAAATAGGTGGAGCAATATCACAATCAATTACTAATAATATAGAAGACTTAAAAATTATGAATACATCTGAAAATCAATATATTAATAGTAGTAATTTTAAAATCAATATTAGTAATAATTGTCATATAACTAAAACTCCAACAAAAAGTCCGGCCCCAACAAGAACTGTAACACGAACACCGAAAGTAACAAGGACAGTAACAAAATCGTTAACACCCACGCACTCTGTAACAAAATCACATCCAATAACAAGATCATTAACGCCAACTGTTACATCAACGCCAACTGTTACATTAACACCAACAAGATCAACTACTCCAACACCAACCTATATTACAGATATTACAACCACTCCAACCATAACACAAACAATTACTCCGACACCAACAAAAAGCCAACCTATAACTATAGTTGATAATATATTATTAAATAACAGTTGTTTTTCTTCTAATTGGGCCACATTAATTTACGGAACAGATCAAAATACTACGGTCGGATCATTAAACACTTTTGCGGCTTGGCGTAATATTTATTCTATAGTTGATAATAATTATTCTATAATGGCAGGGGCAGCAACTAATCAATTTGTTAACGGTCCTGATGAATATTTTTATTCTAATGATAATGTATTTATAGACACAAGAGAAGCACCATCATCAAAGGATATAACCGGTCATTACAAAGTTAGAAATAGAATACTAGCAAATCAAAGTATTGATGGAAGAGAAAAATTAGTATTAGAATGTTTATCTCCTAATACAATAATAGGTAATTTTGTACAAAAACAACCGAGAATATTTAATACTATGCATATATACAAATCAACTATTGGTATAACTGGTAGCTCAACAAAAGCACGATATAGTAATTTATTCGTAGCAGGAAGGAACGCTGGAGCAGATATCTATCTTAGAATAAATACATTATTAAATCAGTCAGAACTCTCCCTAGCTGCGCCATATTCCGGAATGCTTCTAAAAAAGATGATTTCAGTAAATGCAACAAATAATGCTGATAATTCTTTAAATAGTTATATTTTCTTTTTATATCAAAATCTTCTTTATGTAACCAATTCCAATTTTGATCCTGTAGGATCTTTACAAATACCTAATTCTAGTGCATATGATATGGTATTTTATAATAATAAATTGTATATTAGTGATTTTAATAAGTTACATGAGATAGACTATGGAGGAACAACAGATCCTATTAATAAATATTTTATATTTAATATATTAAAATCTATAAATTTTAATCAACCCATTTATAATTTAACATTAAATCATTTAAATGGTAATATATATGCATCAAATACATACTCAGATGGCGAGTGGGATAGGAGCCATACTATAGTAAATTTATTAGATTATTCACAAACTGCGATAAATATTTCTTCTAGAGGTAAAGGAATATTTAATGTTGGAAATAATAAATTATATATAGGTCATGGTAGTGATAATTATATTTCTGTAGTAGATCCAATAACAAATAATGAAATTAATAAAATAGATACTATTGAAACACCAACTATTTTAACTATAGATAATAAACAAACATTATATTGTGGTAGTAATAAAATACAAGTTATAGATATATTAGAAGAAAATATTACTAGAACTCAACCTATACCAAGTTTTCAAAGTATTAGTAGTACGAATTTAATAGATATTCATATAGACACAGCATATGGATTTAATGCTCCTCTCGGAAGAGCATTTATCGTAAAAAATAACAATATAGAAACTGCAATTTTTTAAATTAGAAATAATATTATGAATGATAATACTAATATAAATATAGATGCTAATTGCGATATTACAAGAACACCAGAAAAAAGTCCTACACCTACGCGAACAGTAACTCGAACCCCAAAAATAACACGAACAGTAACAAAGTCATTAACGCCTACTCATACAATAACAAGATCATCAACGCCAACAATTACTCCTACTAGAACAGTTACTCCCACAAGAACAGTTACAAGAACCGTAACTATTACACCAACCAGAACAATTACGCCGACACCAACCATAACCCCTACAACAACCGTAACTCCTAGTATCACATTAACTCAAACTACTACAACTACACCAACAAATACTATTAGTCCTACTATAACGGTAACACCAACACGCACAATAGCACCAACTCCAACTGCTTCTACTGTAAATAATTTCATTTTTGACTCTGATTACATCGCAATAACCTATCAATTTTTTGATGGTAAAGATTTAGATACTGCTACTAATTTAGCATATCCTAGATCACAAAATACATGTAATTATGTTGGATATTCATATAGTAATTTTATTGGAAATTCATCTAATAAAATATTAACATGGTCTGGAGATAATACTGGCGCTAGCGGTTTTGAATCTGTTCTATTTGATGTTAATGCTTTTAAATATTTTTATTCTAATATTAATGAATTTGTTATAGATTGTAGATCGCATTGGTTTGGTACAACAGGATCTAATGCCGTTAGATTAGGAGTAGTATTATACAAAGGAGGGACAGTATCGCCAACTCTTAATAACTATCAATTTGTAATTAATAATTATACTAATACATATTCATTTAGTACAAAATCTACTTTAATAACAGCTAGGTATAATAGTACTGATAAAAATCCTCAAAGAGTTGCAACATTCAAATATAATTTAATAACCAAAGAAGGACTAATAGATAATAACGATGTAATAACTGCTGTTGGATGCTATTAAAATATGTTTAATTTTTATTCTACTAGATCATCAGAATGGAATAATGTTAGAAAACAACATCTTAAAAAAAATAATAGTTGCTGTGGATGCGGTAAAAAAGAAAAACTAGAAGTTCATCATATTGAACCATATCATGTGAATCCTGATAGAGAATTAGATCCATCAAATTTAATAACATTATGTAAAAGTTGTCATTTTACTATTGGTCACTTAATGGATTGGAGCAGTTGGAATATTGACGTTATTAATGATTCTGGGGTGTATTTAAATAAGGTGAAAAATAGACCTTATCAAATAAAGGTTCAAAGCAATGAAAACTCTCATTTATTTGCTCGTTGCTTGCATAGGATATTCAATATGTTTAGCAGGAACGCGAGACCCTAATATCAGTGATAAAAGTTATATAGACTACGGATCCAAGTTTAAATGTGTTGTTCCACTGTGCGGAAAAGAGGACGATGGAGGCCCGTATTGTGCATCTGGCGTCGTTATTAAACCTAATTGGATTTTGACTGCTGCTCATGTGATTAAAAGAGCAAAAACGTGCAAAATCACCATTAATGATAAAGAAATACAAACTTCTGTATTTATTCCTCATAAAGATTTTGAATCTAATAATTTTGGGTATTATGATATTGGTTTAATTTATTCTGATGAAAATATAGAATTAGATTTTTATCCTGAATTATATAAAGAAAATAATGAAGTGGGAAAAATTTGTGCATTATCTGGATATGGTATAACAGGAACTTTTGGAACAGGAGCCAAGATAGGAGATCATATTAAAAGAGCAGGATCTAATAGAATATCAGGAACAGATAGACATTTACTCATATGTGATCTAAAAGATCCTAATACTGTATTAGAATTTTTAATAGCAAGTGGAGATAGTGGTGGTGGTTTATTTATAGATAAAAAATTAGCTGGTATAAATTCTTGTGTATTAGCTGTAGATGATCATCCAGATTCAACATACGGAGATGAAAGTGGCCATACTAGAATTAGTCAACATTTATCATGGATAGAAAGTACAATAAATGAGAATGAAAAAAAATAAAGTTAGTCTTTTACCATATATTTCAGAAGAATTACACGGACTATCTGCTGATGGGCCGCAAGAATATGGTTGGGAATTAATTAAATTTAATATTCAGTCAATATGGAGTCAAGCAGAAGGGGACGGAGTAGTCGTGGCGGTTATTGATACAGGTTGTGATCTTGACCACCCTGATTTGAAAGAAAATTTATTAGATGGTAAAAACTTCATAAATACTAGCAAAGCACCAGAGGATGATAATGGCCATGGAAGCCATGTATCTTCTACAATAGCGGCACTAAACAATGGAACAGGTATGGTGGGAATAGCACCAAAAACAAAAATATTACCCGTCAAAGCATTAAATGCTGAAGGTAGCGGATCAATAGATGTAATTTCAAAAGCGGTTGTTTGGGCGGCTGATCAGGGTGTGGATTTTATTACAATGAGTTTAGGTTCACCAAATGGAGTAAGTTGCTTAGACGATGCTATAGGATACGCGAATAGTAAAGGATGTGTGGTATTTTGTGCCGCTGGAAATAGTGGAGAAAATGTCGATATCATGTATCCTGCTAAATACGAACAAACAATAAGTATTGGAGCTATTGATGAAAATTTAGACAGAACCAGCTTTACTTGCAGTGGTGAATCGCTAGACTTTTTGGCTCCCGGACATAATATTTTAGGATGTATTCCTGGTGGAAGATATGCTCTAATGAGCGGAACAAGTATGAGCAATCCATTTGCGGTTGGTTGTGCTTCTTTGTTATTAAGCTATAATAAAAAATACAAAAAATATCAATTAGAAAATTATAACGGATATATTGATACTTTTAAAACGTCATGTTTAGATTTAAATAATCCTAGATACAAAGGTATTAAAAAATATCAAGGATATGGAATATTAAATCCATCTAAATTATTTTAGTATTTTATATTTTGTCTATGTAAATAATGTAATTTATAATTTGGATTATAATAATAGGGTTTATTAGAATTATATAATCTTCTACGGTTTTGTTGCTCCATTCTTAGTCTTTCTTGATGAGCCTGCAACTCAGAATCTATCTGATCATGGTAGTCGTCCGAAATCCTGGCCCTTCTTTCTGTATCTGCTAAAGAACCAGGATCGGAAAATGCCTGTGGTCCTTTAGTCGAATAGTAAAAAAAACTTGATAAACTATCATTCAACATTTCATTTTCTGGATTGTTCCAGTGTTGAGCATTACAATTTATTGACATTATCATATAAACAAATATAAAAACTATTCTATTTAACATAATTCTATCTCCTTGTGTTTCCATTGCTTTATCATAACATGCGGTGTATAAATAATCAATATGGTACTATAATCACAAATTTTAAAATATTTTTTATGAATCAACTATTAGTACTGAGTGCAAGCGTAAATTATTTAGACTATTTATCTTTTACATATTCTTTAAATAAAGATTTATTTAAGAAATATAATTTAAATTATGTTATAGTTACAGACTATAAAGATAATGAAACATATAATTTTTGTATTAGTAATAGTATAAATTGTTATAGGACGGATGCTTTTTATCATTTTAACGGGAAAGATGCAACATTTAATAGAGCAGGAGCGCTAAACGAGTTTTTAAAAATAAATACAGCATATTCTTCTAGTTGGATTCTTTTATTAGATTCCGATATTATATTAAATGAAGAAATTATAGATAGTTTTTTAAAGACTAATCAAGCCAATATATTCTATGGTTGTGGAAGAGAATTTTATTTAAGTTATGAAAATTATCAAAAAAATAAACATTCTGGTATAGAGCAATGTAAGCATTTGGGTTTTTTTCAATTATTTAATATAGAATATTTAAAGAAAAAATACGAAGAACTTAAATTAATTAATTATGATTATAATAATAATATAATTATATCAAATTATAATGTTTCGGCACAAGATGGCTTATTCGCCAATTTATTTCCAAATAAACAAAGTCTTGGATATGTTAAGCATATAGGCCCACCATACAAAAATTGGGATGGAAGAATAACAGAACAATGGAATATTAATCAATATTAAGTATTATTTTTTTTCAAAAATCATTAATGTATCTTTAAACCAAGATAGGCTAACATTATTTCTTAATATTTGTGATTCTGTCTTATTAAAAACATAATTTCTTAAAGCTATTTCTGATATAATATAGTCATTTGTTTGACAGTTTACATGTCCTTGACCTCCTTGCCCCGGTATTGCCCAACTAAGCACTATTATAGTAGAAGCGTGTCTAGTAATATTATCAAGAAATATTTTTTCATATATTACAGGTATGTGTTCGCCAACTTCCAGACTCATTACTACATCAAAAGTTTTTTGCAAATCCATGGGTGTAGATAAATCATAAACATTACATAATCCGTCTGTAATGATATTTGTTTCTGGATTTCCATCATAACATTCACAGAACATTGAATTATTCACTATGGTCTTACAATAATCTCCTGCCCCACATCCTAGATCTAAAACTGTTGAAACACCACGACTGCGAAAAAAACTAATTAACCCTATTGCTAGTAGAGGATCGTGCCAATGTTCATTAATAACATTCCCTTCCCAGAAACCTGTTTTATTTATAGAAAAGTTCATTTTTATAATTCCCAATTATTTAATTGTAATAGATCACAAGTATGTTGTATTCCATTATTTCCATCAATATATTTAATATAGTATTCCCTAGCATTATTACTAATAAATTGTAAAAAATCTTTATCATCTTTAATTTGTACAAATTTTTCTTCTATCATTTTTGCATGATCTTTATTTGCATAATGTTCTTGTTTATTTTCTAATGGTGGACCAGCAGAAATATAATGAAAATTTGGTATGAGATTAGGACTCATTTCATTGGTATATTCAAATCGTAACATAGGAACACCCATAGCCATATACTCTATATCTCTATAGCATATCTGGGCAGATCCGGCACAAGAAAATCCAACTTTATAATTAATTAGTTCATTAGCATAGTTATCAAAATTTCCAATAGAATTGCCTCCATAGAATAAATCAGTATTGAAAAATTTTATCATTGGTCTATGTTCCAGACCTGTACCTCTAAAATAGAATTTATCAATAAATAATGATATTTTTTTACGTTGATTATATAGAGCATTTAAATCATATAAATTAGATGGAAAATATATCCAAGGACTATAAATATTATCTATATTTTTATCATAGCAGTGATGTAGTATATCCTTACGATTAAATTGAGATACTAGTATTTTACTTATATATGGTTTTGCTATTTCATTATTGAATAAACCAAGATTAATATCACTAAAATAATCACTAGTGGATAGTATTTTTATTTCTTTAGAGTCATAGTTTTCTAAGATCATCTCGCACTCAAGCATTATAGTAGAGTACATCACATTTTCGTTATCATTATCATATAAAAGTTTAACAGGATATCTTTCTTTATGAGCATTTATAAAATATCTATTTTCAATAATATCAAATTTATTTTTAAGATTTAATACAAAGTTATCAAAAAAGATATTATAATACCTATATTTTTTTGTTACAAAATTAGTTGGATTATGTACTATTATTCTTGGTTTCATAGTTTATGAATAATAAATTTATCAGTAAAAATATTATCTAATCCAGAATTATCTAACATATAAATTGCGTCTTTATATGTATTTATGAGTGGTTTTCCATTAACATTAAATGACGTATTAAGTAAAACTGCTATACCAGATTGTTTTTCAAATTCTGTTAATAGATCATATATGAAAGCATTCTGATCTCTGGTAACAGTTTGTAATCTGGCTGTTCCATCAATGTGAGTAATTGATACTAGTTGATCTTTATATTCTGGTCTGACTTTAGCATAGTAGCTCATAAATCTACTTTCTCCTTCAAACTCAAAATACTTATTAGCATCTTCTAGTTTAACTATTGGGGCAAATGGTCTGAACCACTCCCTCTTTTTTACCTTATCATTTAAAATATCTTTCATATTAGGAATAGAGGGATTACATAAAATGCTTCTATTACCCAATGCTCTAGGTCCATGCTCAGAATTACCCTGTATCAAACCAACTATATTACCATTAGTTAATAGTTTCGCAGCTTTTTCGTGGCTGTATTTTGAAGAATGTCTGATTTCTATTATTTCATAAAGATTATAAGGATCTAAAACTGGCAATCCACCATATGTTACATCAACTTGATCTCTCGGTTTCTCATGATCTAGCAACATTCCAAGAGCTAATCCACAATCATTAGAATTTGGTGCAACAAATGTTGGTCTATTAAATAGTTCTTTAACTTTGGTATTACATACGACATTCAGAGCGCATCCTCCGGTTAGGCATATTGGCATATCTGGATATTCATTAACAACTGGAGTTATTAACTCAAAAAATACTTCTTCAAATGCTGCCTGAGACGTGGCAGCTATATCTAGAGCTATTTGACCATCTAATCTATTATCTGTTGTAAAAATAACTCCAATATTAGATCCTACTATAGTATTAATTTTAGATAGGTAATCCCCACCATCAGGTTTGCTATAGTAATATTCTTTAAAATATGGTAGCCATTCACTATTAGTTTTACCATATCCACATAATCCCATAAGTTTTCCAGAGTATACCAGATTGCCCATTCCTAATTCTGATTCAAATTTTATAGGAGATAAAAAATGACCAAAAGACATATATGCAAATCCAAAATCAATTTCAACACGTTTAATATTTTTTACACTATTTTCTCTAGTAGCATGAAATATATTAAAGAATCCGTCGCTACCACCACCATCATAACTAATAACCAAAGACTCTGGAAAAGGAGACTGATAAAATGTACCAGCAGCATGAGCATGGTGATGCAAACAAGGTACTCTTTCTTTTGCATTTATAAATTTCTCATAATGTAAATACTCATCCCCATATACTACATCGGTATTGGAGTATATTACAGTATCAAAATTTAAATCTATGTTAAAATGAGTACTAATATAATTTAACATTTCTTGCAGAATAAATTTATTATGATGACATAATAGATATTGAGTTAATCCATAATTTTTTCTATTAATAAATCTTTCTATTTCAATTACTCTATAGTTAGAACCATCTCTAAAAGCTATTCCACCATTATGGGATCCGTATATAGCAATATTATTCATTTGTATTGGGTACTAATAGCCCATCTCCACGCATTTCTAAAATATTAATATGTTTATAATTGTATTTATTAGAATAGTCATCAATAATAGTTTGAATAAACTCTGCAGTATGACCACCAGCAGAATAATTAATTTCAAATTCAATAATAGGTTTATATAATAGATTATCCATTATAGATAGTATATCTTTTAAAATTAATGTATCACTATTTTCAGTATCAATTTTAATAAAACTTTTTTTATTTAAAAGTCCATTATTGTTAAAAAAATCTGATATCTTTGCGGTTTCTCTCTGATTCGTATTTTTATAATGGTTCGTTTTTGATAATCCAAAATTAATATATTCATTATTGTTTAATATTTGTTCGTCAATATATTCATCATCAAAATTAATATTGATAATTTTATCTAAAATAATATCATTATATACTGATACAGTATGGTCATTTTCATATTTATTCTTCATATAAGAATATAGTTTTGTATTACCTTCAAACAAATAAGCTTTTTCAATATTAAGAATCGATTTTTCTTTAATTAAATCATAGACCTTACCAACATTGGCACCGATATCTATATAAATAGTAGGATCGTGTTTATAATACGATTGTAAAATATTAGATATGCCACATAAAAATGGCTCAACGTGCTGTGAGCAATGATGATCATCCCATCGTTTTATATAATAATTATAATCCATGATTTATAAATTACCAGTAATTGGTTCGGCCCAACCGTTCTTTATGCTATGGGGCCAAACTATCCAGCTAGTAGGTAGTTTTTCAGTTTGGAACTCTCTCCATACTTTACAATACCCGTCTGGATCATTCTTCATAGAGAGTATCTCATTAGCATCTGCATCTTGTCTATACATATCCTCTCCTTTTTCATCCTTAAAAGCAACAGCCCAAAAATCATAATCGTTTTCTGGAACTTGATCATATTGAATATCTATACAGTGTTTAAATATTCTTAATAATTTACTATCAAATTCTTCATCTGATAAGTTTGTTGTTTCTGGATCTGGTGGAGGTTTTCGGTCAATAACTCTTTTTTGAATTGCTCTTTTACCAAAACATAGTCCTGAATATTTTTCATAATCTCTTAATGTTCTTATTGATCCAAATCCGTATCTTCCAAAATCTATATCTCTTTTCTCTCCATCCATTTCAAATAATTTACGATTTTTTAAATGACAATAATTATTTCTCTTAGCCCAATCTTTGTCATCATCCCATTGTTTTGTTCGCCCTTTTCTGGTATATTCATGCCAACATATAACTTTATTAGGATGAAATAAATCATATCCCCATGTATATGCTCTAACAGCTATGCTTATTTCCTCTCCATGAAAATAATATTCTGGATCATGAGGGACTTCTATGCTAAATTCTCCTAGAGTAAAAGCAAAATGAGCACTATAAAATCTTGCAGGCAGAGGTTTTGTGATATCATCATGAGGTTCATATGATGCAGGAAGGAAGAACACGGCGCCTTCTGGTATGAATCTATCAAAATTCATTTTCCATGGTTCGTTTATTCTTGCTCCGGGATCATTGTCAGGGTCGAAACTGGGAATATATCCTGTCAGTAATGGTTTTTTATATCCATCTTTTTGTAAGTCTTTTAACATATTAATTAATTCAGTATCCCAATGCGGGACAAATCTATGATGACTATCTAATTGTAAAGTATATTTTTCACCATCATATAATGATTGAACACTATTTCTGGCCCAACAAACTCCTTTACTATCCAAATAGTTAACATCTAGTATTCTGAATCTTGGGTCATTTTTAAATTCTTCTAAATTGTCCCACTCATCTTTGTCACAATGCTGCCAGCATATTCCGAATCTTAGTAGTTCTGGATGGTCAGCTTTATCTATCATGTCTTTAAGAGTTGGCAATAATTGAGGATCTCTGTAAGAAGCTATTTGAACAAAAATTGTATTCTTACGATCCTTCTTAATTTTCTCTTCTTTCTTGCGCTTCATAAAAATGTACTCTGTTATGGGTTATAGGACTAGATAATAGTATTGCTGAACGAACTTTTTCTTCAACTGTTAAAGTATATATATGACTCATCCATGTTTGTTCAAATGGATTCTCCCATTTTGTATCTAAAAACAGCTTTTGATTACCTTCTTGATCTATAATATGAGGCCAATTACAATAGTAAACTTCCCCTTCAGCATAAGGATTACCATTATAAGATTTTATATGATGAAATTTTGTTGATGGTTTTTTATTGCCTCTTCCAAAAAATTTCATTCTTTTTTCTGATGGAACATTATGCCAACTCCATTGATCAGAATTATTGCCATAAAATTCACTAAAACTTAATTTCAAAAAATCATAATATTCATTATCCATTATTCTTATGGCAACATTAAAAAGACCATCTACTTTTTTATTAAAACCAAACGAGCATCTATTATCAAAATCTAGAAGCATATCATCTTCAAAAAAGAACATGTATTTTGAACCAGTATCTGCAAAATGTTCAGCTGCTATTTGTCTTGAACGACAAATTCCCTTGTTGCCGTGTCTAATTTCTTCAAAGTTATATTTTTTGGTTATAACATCGTATTTTTCAAACAGTTCTGGTTTCGTTGTATTATTAAGCAAAATTTTTCTTGTTTTATTTAAGAAATTATTGTCATATTTTTCAAAACTATCCAAAACCATTTGTAGTTGTTCTGGAGAATTAAATGCATTAATATACAAAAGTATATCATTATTGGTATGTTTTTTCCTTTTGGGTTTACCAACATCCTGAACTATGGTTATGTTATTTTTTACTTTTTCGAAGAATGTAGACAGCAATCCATTATCTTCTATCATTTCAAATTTAAATACATCAGTATCTAAATATGTCATTATTGTAAAAATGCTTTCTTCTGTTCCCATTAAGCCAGAATTAAGAGTATCATTTAGTAATGAATAATATAATTCATTTGCTTTTGATATATAATCTATATGACCACCAAAAAATCCACCTCTAGCAACCCTGTTAACACTGTCGCTATGACAGTACTCTTTCATTTTATCTATTTTGAATCCGTGTATCTCTGAGTTGGTTTCATATGGAAAACATATAAATAAAAATTTATCAACAATACTTTCTATTTTTTCTATTACATTATCATGACTAAAATATCCAGGATGCACAGTATTTGCTATCCCTCCATCCAACCAAAATAAATATTCTGTATTAAATGGGTTAAAACATTTTGCATTATGCAGAAAGAACATCTTGCTCATAACCATAGGGTTGTAAAGTTCCATTCTGCACTGTGTGCTATCTTTTAACCATCCTACTTGATTTTGCCATTCATCATTAAGTCTTATTTTCTGTACATTATCAAAAAATGGGAAGAAAGACCCTTTAAATTGGTCTTTAGAATGATGGTAAACCACAGTATTGGATTTTTCTCTGTGTTCCCAAACTATATGTTCGTGTTCTTTGTCTATAAATACTATTAAGGGTATATCTTTTAGGGATTTGAGCAGTACAATAAAGTTATCAACATAATGCTGAAACGATCTTCCCCATCCTTCTGATAGATTATCCCTACCAAGATCCCATATACCGGTCACAATAGTAGAGTTTATCATAGTTAAGTATGTATTATAGTAATATCCGCCCGCTCTGCATAATATATAATCAGAAATTAGCCTATCGTCAAGACAAAAAAATCTTATCAAAGTGGTTGACAGTCCTTTGATCTTTCCTATAATAACGTTGTATGGGCCGATAACCAGAGATTTGAAATGAGAAATTTAGACGATAATAACGATAAAAAACCAGAAAGAAGGCAGAAAGTCAAAAAACAGCACATTAAAAAGAATATGCTTGATGATGAGCTGATAAATAAGAACAATGCCAAGAAAGAAATAAAAAAACTCAAAGAGAGTTTTGATGACGAAGAGTGGGAAAACTGGGATAGATTTTACAATCATTAATTATATGAAATATTTAGAAGAAATATCTATTGGTGATTGTTTTGTTCTATCTGGTAATTATTTTATATTAACAACCGACTTTAAAAAAAATGGTGATAAATTAGCAGTATGTTTATCTGATGGTTCATCCAAATGGATTAAATCTAATGATATGATTGATCCTATTGATATATTTACATTAGATAAAGATAATAACATTATAGCAATAAGAGAGAGAGAAAAAAATGCTGCTAATACGAATACAAACATTTCTTAAGTCATTATTCTTTCATGTGTGGAACGGATTTCCCAAAACTACACAGTCTGAAATTTTAGATAGATATTCTATATGTATAGAATGCTCTGATTTTAACAGAGAAAAATCTGAATGCAATATATGTGGTTGTGCCATTAGCAAAAAAAGTAAATTCCTTAACAAATTGGCATGGGCGGATCAAGAATGTCCTGCTGGAAAATGGTCAAAAATTATTAGGTGAATTATGACAAGTAAAATAATCAACAAAAAAAATAATCATAATAATATAGTATATTCTAATAATGATTTATTTGAAATGATTAGAAATAGAGTAAGTTCAGGAAACGAAGGCGCAACTGTGTTTGTTCCACATGTTTGTAATAATATAGACTTATTCGGTGCCGGATTTGCATCACAAGTAGCCATAAAATATCCAATAGTAAAAGAAAATTATCATCTATTAGGTAAAAGTTTTCTGAAAACAAATCTTGGTTATTCTCAAATTGTTAAAGTTTATGAAAATGATAAATATAGACATAAATTATGTTTTGTAAATATGATAGGACAAAATGGAGTAAAAAGTATCACAAATACCAGACCACTAAATTATTTAGCTCTGGTTAAAGCTATGAACTCTTTATCTCAACATATACATACAAATACCGGGTTTTTGAATAAAAGTGAAAAAATAGAGATTCATTGTCCAAAATTCGGGAGCGGACTCGCTGGAGGAAACTGGGATTTTATAACAGATATTATAGAGGATGTTTGGGGCAAATTTTTTGTAACAGTATATAATTATCCGCCCAAAAAATAATACTATGAGAAAAGTTATTAGTTTTAGTTTGTGGGGAGATAACCCTAAATATACTTTTGGAGCTATTAGAAATGCAGAATTGTTACATCAAATATACCCAGGATGGGAAGCATATTTCTTTCTAGGATCAACTGTTCCAGAAGCTATTTGGAAAAATCTATTACTAATTCCAAATATAACTGTCTTTTATAAAGACTCGCCCGGAGATTGGAGTTCCATGTTTTGGAGATTTGAAACGTGCTATGATCCTGGTGTTGATATTTCAATTTTTAGAGATACAGATTCTAGAATCTCAATGAGAGAAAAATACGCAGTCGATGAATGGCTAGAATCTGATAAAACTTTTCATATCATGAGAGATCATCCTCATCATGGATTTCCTATTCTCGGTGGAATGTGGGGATATAAATCTAATAATAAATATCCAATGAAAAAACTATTAGAAACTTTTCAAAGAAAAGATAAGTATGGTACAGACTATGAATTTTTCTATAACTCATTGTATCCATTAATAAAAAATGATAAAATAGTTCATGATCCATTTTTCGATAATATTCCTTTTCCAACTGAGAGGATAGACAAAGAATTTGTTGGGGATGTATTCGATGAACAGGATAATAGACATCCTGATTATTGGAAATATATACCATGATAAAAAATTATGGATTTAATACTTTTGTAACCAAAAATTGGCTACCTTTAGCAGAAATATTGGTTGATTCGATTGTATCTTTTAGCAAGTACAAGATCACCGTTAACTGTATTAATTTTGAGCATAACTTTAATCATGATCGGGTTGTTAGCAAAACCACAAATATAGATAATTTAAACTTTTATTCTATATGTATGATAAAATGGATGTCTCTTTTAGATAATCCTTACGATATATGTGCAATATTAGATTCTGATATGGTTGCTACTAAAGAGATAGATAATCTATTTTATGATAATGAAGATAAGATTAAAAATTGCAAATTTCCACTATTGGCAAAACACCCGCACAACCCTTTTTCCAATCCTATTCATGCTGAGAATCTAAAAAATTTGTGTTCTTTATTTTCCCCAAATATACCAAAAATGAATTGGGTATACGCATGTGGATTAATATCTCAACATCATAAAAATTTCATATCAGAATTAGTAAATAATATATCTTATTTTCATAAACGAGGTATACAAACATACATAGAAGATGAAGGTATTTTAAATGCGCTACTAAATAAATATGAAGTTTCTGAAGACTTGGGATATAACCATATTCCCAATTCTACACTAATAAATGCATATATTAATAACGATATGGAAGATACCGAATTATATGATAGTTATTTAAAAAACTCCTGTCCTGTAAAATTTTATTTATTACATGGATGTAAAAATCCCTTGATAGCAAAATCTCTACTACAACAAATAAAAAATAAAACATGATTATTCATCATCATCTAGGTTTGGGCGATCATTTTGTATGTAATGGTTTGGTGAACTTTGTTGCCAAATATAGTCAAGAGTCTATAGATTTAGTATGTAAAAAGCATAATGAGCCTACTGTTAGTTCTTTATATTCTGATAATCCCAATATTAATGTTATTCCTTTAAATATAAATTCACACAATGAAATAACTGAAATCAATAACTATGCATTTAAAACAAATCAAAAAATTCTTAGGGTAGGATTTGAGCATACTGATCCAAAAAATTGGGATAAGTCGTTCTATAAACAACTTGGTATTGATTTCTTAGAAAGGTATAGATTTTTTAAATTACCAAGAATCAAATCACAAAATATGCTACCAATTCCTGACAACAAATTTATTTTTGTTCATAATCAAAGTAGTGATCATATATTTAATCTTAATATAGAAACAAAATTAAGTACAGTATTTGTTAAAAAAGAAGATACAAATGATTTATTATGCTATATTGATTTAATACAAAATGCTAATGAAATTCATTGTATTAATAGTTCATTATTCCATCTGATAGATAGCATACCTAATATAACAAATAATTTATATTATCATAATGTTAGAAAACATCCATGTAATTTTCAAGTATCACCTAAATGGAGTATAATAGAGTATGTCTGAAAAAATACCAATTTCTAATGGAGAATTATTAGATAAATTTTCTATATTAGAATTAAAATACAATAAAATTATAGATCCAGATAAAATAAACAATATAAAAAATGAAATATCTTATTTAAGAGATATTTGTTATAATATCATTAATAGCTATAATATAACTAATCTTTATTACGAATTAAAACAAGTCAATGAAGTATTATGGAACATAGAAGATAATATTAGAATAAAAGAAAATAAACAAGAATTTGATAATGAATTTATAGAGTTAGCTAGAAATGTATACAAAACTAATGATAAACGAGCAAATATTAAAAAAACAATAAATGAAATATCAGGTTCAGAGATCATAGAAGAAAAATCCTATGAAAAATATTGATTATATAGAATTGAATAAATTATCACATCTTCATGATGAAGAAAATATCTTTTTTTGTAAAACAGATTATATCTTAGAAGATTTCAAAAAAATACAAAAAATAAACCATTCAGTAATATTAATTACAGGTAATTCTGATTATGCAATTACTGATGAGATAATATCTTTAGCTCCTGATAATATTGTTGCATGGTATGCACAAAACGCAGTATCTAATTCCAAAATTCTGCATCCCTTGCCGATAGGACTAGAAAATAAACTACCGTCAGTCAGACAAGGCCACGGTATAGGATATTTTGACAGAGCATCTGAAAAAGAAAATTTGCTTAATAAAAATGATATATCTAATTTGGGTACTAAATTTATTTATGCTAATTTTAATCTTAATACTAACTATAATTATAGATCAATAGTTAAACAATATTGCATTCAATCATCTTTTATTGATTGGCAAGAACCTCATTTAACCTTAGCAGATTTTTTTAACACAATACAAGATTATCAGATGGTAGTTTGCCCAATAGGAAACGGAATAGATACACATCGATTATGGGAAGTCTTATATAGTAATAGAGTTCCTATTACCATAATTCCTGGAGACTTCAAAATATATCAACTATATAAAAAATTACCAATAATTCTATTACAAGATATTAATCAATTACTTGATAAAAATTTTATAATACAAGAATATGATAGATGTTTATCTATGGTTTGGGACAAATCATTATTAGATATAAATTCATGGATTAAAATTATTCAAAATAAAGATTAATATATGAGTAAAAAAATACTAATATTAGGCAATGGTTTTATTGGTAAAAATCTATATACGTATTTTATTTCTAAATATAATACAACTATTACTAGTAAAAAAGATATAGACATCACCAATATTGAGTCTGTAAAATATTATCTAAATAATAAAAATTTTGACTATGTTATTTATGCCATAGGAATAAAAGATATTACAGAATGTGAAAAATATCCTGATAAAGCATATTCTATTAACTCTAATGGCGTTGCTAATGTTATCAAACATTTAAATAGAACTACCAAATTTATTTATATATCTACAGATTATGTATTCGATGGTAATATTGGTGGATATTCAGAAAATTCCATATCTTTACCATCAACAGCTTATGGACAATCAAAACTTGTAGGCGAACAATACGCACTTCAGCACAATAATTCTATTGTAGTCAGAACATCCGGCGTATATGGAGAAAATTGTCTTTGGCTTAAAAATTTATTAATTTCTCTATCAGAAAAGAAAGAAACTGTGTGTTTTTCTGATGTATACAACACTCCAACATATGCTATCAATTTGGCAGAAATGATTGACGATATTATTAATACTACTTTTCTAGGAGTTATCCATTTAAGTGGAAACACAAGAAATAATAGATATGAACTATATTCGTCTGTGGCTACTATATTTGAGAGAGATCGTTCTCTTTTATCTAGCGGAATATCAAATGGTAAATTCCCTAAAGATATTTCATTAAATAATAGTTTATATAAACAAATAACTAAAAAAATACCAGATACTGTAATTAATGGACTTACAAGACTAAAAAATGAACATCAACATATTGATCCCATCAACATCGTCAATTAATACCGTAAATAATGGAGCAAACGTTCAAGGTGACGAACTAGTTGCTCGATCATGGGCAAAATATTTGCAACAAGACACAAGAGTTTCTAGCGTTGATATCAATGGATTTGGCATATATGATGTTTCTATATCCTTTAGTCCATTAGTAAATCACCAAATGGTAGGATACAAAATATTATATCTACAAAATGTTTTTCCGAAGCCCGCTTGGCCGGGTACTATTGAAGTGTATCATAAAATAAAACATAAATATGACAACTTTATATTTCCATCTGAAGGATTGATGAATAACTGTGGTGAAGGACTTGTGTGTCAATTCGCTGTTGATCCTGATTTATTTTTTCCTAAACCTATAGATAATAATTTATCTCATAATTTATGTTTTGTAGGTAATAATATTAGAGATCAACAAACATCAGAAAAATATTTATTATGCGCTAAAGATAAAGGATTGACCATATATGGTAATCCAGCAGGATGGAACTCTCCATTATGCAAAGGCAAAATAAGCATAGATGATGAAGCCACCCTGTATTCTTCTTCAAAAATATGTTTAAACGCTCACCTTACCGAACACCTAGATTATGGTTCGTATAATTTTCGTATCTTCAATATTTTAGCATGTAAAGGATTTATTATTTCTGATAGATCTCAATTTCTGGAAACAGAATTTAAAAATTGTATGGAATTTACAGATGGAAATGATGATCTTCTTTCAAAGATTGATTATTATCTAAATCATCCAGAAGAGACGAATAAATACAGAGAATATGGATATAATCATGTTTTATCTAAACATACTTTCAAACACAGAATGTCAGATCTGTTAAACTGGCTAGGAACAAAATTATGAAAATACTATTTGCAAATATACCAAATGTAAAATATGTTAATGGACAGATCCACACTGGACCAAATGCCGGATCACGATGGCCTTGGACCAATCCCGGAGGACATTTTCATGGATATGCTCCTTTCCCCTTTTGGTTAGGATATGCTGCAAAATATGTGCAACATCATGGTTTTGAAACGTATTTTTATGATGGTGTTGCATTAAAACATTCTGATTTAGAAGTTACCAAAAAAGTTATTTATGACTTAAAACCAGATATAATTTTTTATGATATATCTACGCCAACTTTTAAACTAAACAATGATATAGCATTATGGTTTAAACAAAATATCGGATGTCGAAATGTATATTGTGGACCCCATATGAAAACCTATGCCAATGAATGTATAGAGTTAGATCATGTTGATCATTGCATTGTTGGAGAATACGACATACCAGCATTGGATATTTGTCAAAAATTAGACAATGCCAAAGATATCTATAGATTTGAACATCTATCAAATATAGATACTTTACCTAATGGAGATAATTTTTTACCATATAGACCATTAGATTATATACAAAACTATTATGAACCAACAATGAACACTCCTATGATACAATTAACAGTGAGTGCTTCTCGTGGATGTCCATTTAAATGTACATATTGTCAATGGCCAAATGTTATTAATAATGGTAAATATAGAGCACGATCAGCAGAAATGGTTATTGATGAAATACAACAAATGAAAAACATTTTGGGAGATGATCTTCGTAGTATACTCTTTGATGATGATACATGGAATCTTGGACATAATAGAATATCTAAAATTTGTGATGGACTTAAAAATTTTAATATGCCATGGACAATGATGGGCAGAATAGATACAAGTAAGCCTGAACTATATGATAAAATGGTAGACTCTGGTTGTGTTGGAATGAGATTTGGAATCGAAACATTTAATCAGGAACTATCTGATAATGTTAAAAAACATATGAATACTAAAACCGCTTACGATAACTTAAAATACTTAGTTACTAGATTTTCAAATATGGAATTTCATTTTACTACTATGAAAAATTTTCCAGGAGAAAAAGCAGGATCATGGGAGAAAGATCAAGAAATTTTAAAAGATCTTCAAGCAATTGGTAGACAGAATAACAATACTGTTCATTGGCAAATTAGTGATTGCATACCTTTTCCTGGAACAGAATTGTGGGAAGAATTAGTAGAACTTGGACATGGAGATACTTTGAAGAATTTTAGTTTATATGATGGTAGTCCAGAACATAATGGAGCATTGGAAAAAACTGTTGGTTGGTTAGGAGAAAATTATAAACCAAAATATTCAGAATATTCCAAAGATGGAACTCCAACAAACTTTCCTAAGGAATAATTATAATGCTAGCATTAACAATGCAACAAAGTGCTGAGTGGATAGAATCTATCATATTACAAAGGAATAAAAAATATGTTAACTACAGAAGATATAAATAATGTATGCATAGGATGGTCAAATAACTCTCATGTTCAATTTTTTACAAAAATCTTATCTGATCCAAGAATTAATAATATTTGTATTTGTGGAGTTTATTATGGTAGAGATATTGCTTATATAAAAAATATTAATAATTATCTCTATAATAGAAATATAAAAATAACAGGCATAGATTTATTTTCTGATGATCCAGGAGCAGACTGGGAAGAACATAAAAAAAATATGACATGGGAAGAATTTTGTGGTATGCCCAGCCCAACAAAAGAAAAAGCTGAAAATAATTTAAAAAAATTAAACCTATTTGATAACAATATTACATTAATTAAAAATAAAGATTCAGATTTCTTAGAACAGACTAATGAGCAATTTGATTTTATCTATTTAGATACTGCTCACGACTACAATACTGTTAAAGTATCTATAGATAAAGGTATAAATAAATTGAATAATTTTGGCATCATTGGTGGCGATGATTTTGCAGATTCTTCTACATGGGGTGTTAAAAGCGCAGTTGAAAAATCTTTTTATAAATATGAATTAATTGGTTCTTGTTGGTATACAAATTTTAGAGATTATATTAAATGAATCATATATTTATTCATGATAAATTAATTTCTGAAATAATATTAATCAAAACTCAAATTTATGAGGATCATAGAGGAACACTTTATGAGACTTATAATAAAGAACTATTTATTAAAAATGGCATACCAGAAATAGTACAAGAAAAATGTTCACATTCTGAATATAAAGTATTAAGAGGATTACACTATCAAAAAGATCCTTACGGACAAGGCAAAATAATTAGATGTAATAGAGGTAAAATTCTTGATGTCGCTGTTGATATTAGAGAAAACTCAACAACATACAAACAATGGGTTTCTTATGAATTATCAGAATCTAATAAAGATATGATATATATACCACCAGGATTTGCTCATGGAATTCTAGTATTAAGTGAAGAAGGTGCTGACTTTACTTATTTTACAACCCAAAAACACTATCCAGAATATGAAGTTATATTACAATACAACGACCCCTCAATAAATATTGACTGGCCAATTAAAGATGTAATTCTATCGAATAAGGACAAGGGAAATAAATGAAAAATTATAGATGTTCTTCTTTTTGTTCGCTATATAAAGGAGAAAAATTTGTTAAAGGATACATAGAAGACATGTTGAAACAGTCTATCTTTAATGATATTGAATTTATTTTTTTGGACTGCGCTTCTCCAGAAAATGAGAAAAACTTTATTATCCCATTAACAGAGCAATATTCAAACATTAAATATCATAGACTAGATAATGATCCTGGTTTATATGCGGCATGGAACATAGCAATTCGCATGTGCTCGTCAGATATTATTGGAAATTGGAATATTGATGATAGAAAAAATGTAAATAGTTTTGAAATACTGGTAAAATCTTTTGAAAGAGATCCAGAACTGGATCTAGTATATGGACTTACTTATGTATCTACCATAGCTAATGAAAGATACGAAGATAATAACTATTCTAATATTTATCCTTGCTTACCACACTCTTTAAAAAATCTATTACTTAATAACAGTCCTCACTGTATGCCTTTGTGGAAAAAGAATTTACATGATAGATTTGGATACTTTGATGAATCGTATAAGACAGCTTCTGATGGAGATATGTGGTTGCGTTCATGCGTCGGAGGTGCTAAGATATCTTTGGTCAACCATCCGGTGGGTTTGTACTACCATAACCCACAAGGTAGATCAACAGATCAAAAAACACTACTAGAAATGGTAGCTGAAGTTCAAGAGATGAGAAAAAAGTATATGTCTTATTTAAATTTGGAGAACTCTAATGGATAGTTTTATTGTGATATGTTTGGTAATATCAATACTTGGAGGATCTATTTCTGGAATGACAGAAATATACAGAGAACGAGGAATCAAAACCCAATCCTCAAAAAATATTTTTACCTTCTTATTCTGTGACAAATATTAATGGAAAGACTGAAGAATCAGAGAGTCTATTTAGCAGGAGCCATGGACAGAGTTCCTGATCGGGGATCAACATGGAGAGACAATATAACCCCATTTCTTAATGATCTCGGTATTGTTGTATTTAATCCTATAAGTAAACCCACAGATATAGGATTAGAAGATAAAGATACTCATGCTATCAAAACTAAACTGAAAGAAAAAGGAAGATACGATGAACTAACATCAATGATGAAAACCATAAGATCTGTTGATCTAAGATTGGTTGATATCAGTGATTTTTTAATAGTTAATCTGGATCTAAATACTCATCCGTGTGGAACTTTGGAAGAAATATTTTGGGCAAATCGTCAAAAAAAACCAATAATTATACATATGGTTCAAGGAAAAGGCCATACTCCAGATTGGTTATTTGGAACAATACCTCATCAAATGATATTCTCCACATGGGAGGAAATAAAAGCATACTTGAATCATATTAACTCATCAGAAAATATAGATTCTTATAAAAGATGGTATTTTTTTTCGGTGTAAGATGCCTAAATATTATATCAAATCTGGTCAAATTAAATTTATAGTAGATTGTACAGACCATATTTGCGCCATTCTTGCTGCGCTCACTCACTATAAAGGAAAAGGGGTTTTAACCGGACCCAAAATCTGTGTTAGCGAACAAGGTTTTGAAGATTTCAGAAAATGGAAATGTTATGATACTGATAAGTATTTGAAAGAAATATGAAATGCAAAAAATTATTAATGAAACTAAGTTAGATTTTGATGATGTTCTCATACGACCCAAAAGATCAACATTAAGTAGTAGATCTGATGTATGTATTCAGCGAGAGTTTAGATTTAAATACTCGCCAAGAAAATTATTGGCAGTACCAATTATGGTAGCTAATATGGATACTGTTGGCACTTTTGGTATGGCTAAATCACTAGTCAAGCAAAATGCTATCACATGCTTACACAAGCACTATTTACCATATGAATATATTGATTTTTATAGCGATCCCAATATTCCTAATAAAGACCTAGTTTTCTATTCCATAGGAACTGGACAGAAAGATCTAGAAAAACTCTCTTATGTTCACAATCATCTTACAGAAGGTAAACATTGTCCAGGCCCAAATATATGTTTAGATATTGCGAATGGATATACTGAACAATTTGTAAAAACAGCAGCTCATATCAGAAAACTATTTCCAGAATCTGTTTTAATGGCTGGAAATGTTGTTACTCCAGAAATGACCGAAGAACTAATTATTCATGGTCAGGTTGATATAGTTAAGGTTGGTATAGGTTCTGGTAGTGTGTGTACTACTCGTTTAAAAACTGGCGTAGGATACCCTCAATTAAGCGCCGTAATGGAATGCTCTGACGCTGCTCATGGTCTTGGTGGACATATCTGTTCTGATGGAGGCTGTAAAGTAGTTGGAGACGTTTGCAAAGCATTTGGTGGTAATAGTGATTTTGTAATGTTAGGTAGTATGTTCGCTGGAGCAGATGAGTGCGAAGGAGAATGGAAGTATGAATATCTTACTAATATGGGATTTTGGCAACCATTAGATCCAGGATATAAATTTGATCCTCCAAAAACAAGAAAAACCACCCTCCAGTATTACGGGATGAGTAGCAAAAACGCTATGAATAAACATCACAACGGTGTTGCTAAATATAGAACCGCAGAGGGTAAATGCGTTACTGTACCATACAAAGGAACAGCAGAAGAGATACTGCAAGATATTTATGGAGGTATACGAAGCGCCTGTACTTATATAGGAGCTAACAAGATAAAAGATTTTGGCAAAAAAACAACATTTATACAAGTAAACAATACTCATAATAAGGTATATGAAAAATGAAAATAAACTATTCTGGACCAATTAATAATACTGGGTATGGTCTAGCATCATTAAATATTCTAAAAGAATTATCAAAAATAGCTGATGTAACTTATTTTCCTATAGGTAATCCGGCCGTTAATAATCAAAACGACTACAACGCCGTTCTACCGTTGCTGCAAAAAAGAATGCAATTAGATATTAATGCACCTAATTTTAGAATATGGCATCAATTTGATTTATTAGATCATATTGGACGAGGCAAATATATTGCTTATCCATTTTTTGAATTAGATTCATTTAATGATTTTGAAAAAATTAATTTAAAAGTTCCAGATATAGTTTGTGTTAGTAGCAAATGGGGCCAGCAAGTTCTTCATAATAATGGTATAGAATCACCATCTTGCGTTGTTCCGCTAGGAGTAAATAGAGAAATATTTAATAACAATATAAAATCCAATAGAAAAGATGATAAATATGTATTTCTGAATATAGGAAAATGGGAGGTACGTAAAGGTCACGATTTATTATTTAATATTTTCAATACAGCATTTCCAAATGAAAAAGATGTTGAATTATGGATTTTAGCATCAGAAAAAACTAATAGCTATTCTTCAAGCGATGAGCTTACACAGTGGAAAACTATGTATGCTTCTGACAGAGTTAAACTTTTCTCTGGTTTTGAAACTCAAGAAGAAATTGCTCAATTAATAGCAAACTCTGATTGTGGATTATATCCCTCAAGAGCAGAAGGATGGAATTTGGAGTTATTGGAAACTATGAGCATGGGCAAACCAGCAATAGCAACAAATTATTCTGCGCATACAGAATTTTGTACATCTGATAATTCTTACTTGGTAGATATAGAAGAAACAGAAAAAGCTTTTGATGGAAAAGCATTTCAAGGACAGGGTAATTGGGCTAAATTAGGTAAAAATCAAATTGATAATATTATTGATCATATGAGATTTGTTTACAAAAATAGGCTAAATGTAAATCCAAATGGAATAGAAACGGCCAAAAAGTATTCTTGGGCAAATGCAGCAGATCAAGTTATGAGGTGTATTTCTAATTAGGAGAAAATATATGCCAATTCCATCAAAACACGAAAACGAAGATAAACAGAAATTCATTGCTCGTTGTATGGGTGATGAAGTTATGAAAAAAGACTATCCTGACACCAAACAAAGGGTTGCTATCTGTTTGGGTCAAACTAAGAAAAAATCAGAGTCATCCATATTAGAAGAAGTTACTGATAACTTATTAGCTTCTAATTGCGATTGGGATGATGAATGGGATGAATTTGTATGGGAAATTGAAGCAGATTTGATATATGACGAAGAAGATAAACTAATTGCTGCCGAAAAAAACGGTAGAAAAGTAACATTAAATAAACCTTTTAGAACTCCGGATGGACCAAAAAAATTTAGCGTATATGTAAAAAATGACAAAGGTAACGTTGTCAAAGTTAATTTTGGTGATCCAAACATGAAAATAAAAAAGAATATTCCAGAAAGACGCAGGAGCTTCAGAGCAAGACATAACTGTGACAATCCCGGCCCCAAGTGGAAAGCAAGATACTGGTCTTGTAAAGCTTGGTAATTATCTTAAAAGGAAAATTATATGCAATCAATAGAAGAACTAATTAAAGCACAAGAAATAACAACAGCCCAAGCAACTGAAACCACAGACCAAGCCGATCAAGTCAGTATATCAGAGCAAAAAGAAGCAGAACCAGCAAAGTCACAAGAAGTTACGGGGTACACAACAGAGACGGTTATTGAACTTTTAAAAAAATCACTCAATATACACTGGCAACAAACAACGTCACTTTCTGCACAAGCAATGCATCTGGAGCGTTGGGGATATGCAAAACTATCTGAGGTTTTAAGAAAAGATGCAGAAGAAGAACATCAACATGCTATTATTAATTTAAAAAGATTAGAATTTTTTGATGCGGACTATCAACCATTAACAGTTAGTCCACCATCTTGGAAGCGTCACGATATGGTTGCTATGATCCAATATAATCTTGCATCAGTCAAAGAGGCATCTTCTGCTGAAAGGGCAACAATTGTTGCTGCGAGAGCGGTTGGCGATGAAATTACTGCCAATATGATGATTCCATTACTACAGGGTAGTGAAGATGGTATAGAGCTATATGAAGGTTATTTGAAACTTATTGAACAAATGGGTCTTGACAATTTCTTAAGCATCCAAGTGTGAAAAGATGACTAAGAATAGACTATTATTTGAAGTTAATTCTCTAATAGGATCTACTAATATAGATAATATCAAATATACCAATGAATCAGTAACTGATCAGCCAGTATCATCTATTATTAATTTTGATTATAAATCTATTCTTAATCAACCGCCACAGAATAGTAGTTCTTCTACATTGCAAGAATTAATCTACATATCAAAAATTACTAATAATAGAAATAATGATGATATAGAACTTGTTCATAAAATAGATAAAAATGCAGCATCCTTAGTTATGGATTTTTGCAAAAATCAGAATATTATTTTTCCTAAAAAACATTTTGATCATCTATATAGTATAATTAAACCAGTTATACTTAATACGAAATACTATTTTAATAGAGCAAGACCTTATCAATTAGCCAAATTCTATGGTATAGATATTAATGTTATTCAGACAGACACACACCAAACTCCGTCCTACCCATCAGGGCATACGGTGTATGCTAGATTAGCAGCAAATCTTGTTTTAAGGTCTAATCCACAATTCAAATATGAATTGGATCAAATTGTTAACAAGAGTGGTTATGCTAGAGTTTTACAGGGTGTTCATTATCCTTCGGACAACAAAGCATCTATATTATTCACAAACTATATCTTTGATAAATTAAATACTAAAATAAAGGGTTTATAAAATGGACAGAATTTATGATCTATTAAATAATGTAGAAAAATCTCTAAAACAACAGTCAGAAAGTACGATTTTGCCAGTTCCCGTCACTACTGTTGAACCATCTATTGATCCAAATACTAAACCAGGACTTAAACCTGAATTAATAGATCAAAAAACTAATGATGATTCATTAAATTCTCAAAAACAAAAAATAGATCTCTTAAAAACAAAAAATCCTAATCAACAAATTTCCAGACCAAATGGTGATAGCGCCATTGCTATGTCTAAGTTACGATCAGGAGATAAAGTTAAAAATACTAATACCGCATGTATGCATTATGGTAGCGAAGGTATAGTTCAAGATGTAGAAGAATTACCAGAACATATTGGTTATATTGTTGGATACAAAACTACTAATGCTGGTCAATCATGGACTGTTGATCAATATCTAAGAAAAACAGAAGATCAATTAACTTTGGTTGACTCTTTTGATGACTATGGGTTAGCAGATATTACTAGACCACCAACATCCATAATGGATTACGATATTGAAGAAGCAGACGAAGAAAATGAAACTCCAGAAACAGAAATGACAGAATACAAAAATGATTTCTTTGAGATGAGTGTGGGTTCACTAAGAGCTATAGCAGCACATGCACAAAAAATTCTAGAGTCATTAGACAACCCCTCAGTTAAAGAAAACTTGACAGAAAGCTGGCTACAGGGTAAAATCGCCATAACTGAGGACTACATGAGAACAATTCACGATTTCATCATGTTTGTCACTGAGGCTGCCGATACTATATCTGCTGCTGATAGACCCGGACTTTGGGAAAATATACGAAAGAAAAAAGAAAAGGAAGGCAAAAATTATAAGCCAGCCAAACCAGGAGATAAAGATAGACCTGATCCGGAACAATGGAAAAAGCTTACTAAGTAAAGTAAGTCTTAAAAGAAATTACTAATAAAGGATATTGATTTATGGAAAGACAGTACGATAGTTTAGATACGTATATTAATTTAGCAAAAAAGACCATATCAAAATTTTGTCCTAAATTTTATAATGGACTTTCAGCAGAAATGTTAAAAAATAATGATGCGATATCGGATGTTGCAACAGCTATTATGTATGCTGATTGGAGATTTGATCCGTCAAGAAAAGGAAAGAGCGGTCAAAATAAAACGCTTTACTCGTATCGTAATCAGTGTGCTATATGGGCAATTAAAACTTATGTTACCAATAAGTATAAGAAAAATTCTGATACTGTTAGTCTAGATTTTAATGTTAAAGAATCAGATCTCTCTATGCATTCAACATTACCGGACCACAGCATATCCGAACCAATTGATATTTTGATTGAAAAAGAAGAAACAGCAAATCTAAAAGAAGGCATTAATGATTTACTAACAAATAGTAATCTGTCTGATAAACAACGAGAACAGATCAGAATGTACTATCTTGAAAATCATACCCTATCATATATTGGTAAAAAATTTGGTGTCTCTAGAGAAGCAGTAAGACAGAATATTAAAAGAGCAATGGATATTATTAGATCATATGATAACTGCCAAGTTTAATTTAATTTCTCCAGTACTAGACGCATCATGTAATAGATATAAGATACTATCGCTTAATACTATAGACTTAGAACTACCTTCTATTTTTATCGAGGATAATCTAGACATTGACTCGTGTCTTAGTCATATTATTAACAGACATACCGACGGTCACGATATGCATCATAATTTTAAACTAACTGATGTGGTATTATCTGATATTCTAGAAATTTACTATATTGTTTTTATTACATATGAAACTACTATAAAAGACGCTCATTTAATAGATATAGAACCAATACTAAATAAGTTACCAAATAATGCTAAAAAAATTCTTTCATTACTTTAAAAGTTTAATATCTAAAAAAAAGACCGAGGAAAATCTTGGTATAGTTGTTTCGTTAACAAGTGATTTAAAAATTGATATTGCATTAAAATATCCAAAACTGGATAATTATGATATTAATATAATACCATCTATAGCTGAAAAATATGCTGAATTATTGATCTATATAAATAGCAATGTTTTAAAACATAAACTTCTGGAGACTATTGATGAAAAATCATATCGTTCTAGTGATATGAAAGAAAAGCTGTTTTTTGATAATGTATTATCTTTTCATGATATCATTAAAAAAGAAATTAAAAAGAATAGCAATACTGGCCCATTAATTAGTCCAATGTCTGTTTTCAATGCAAGGTGATGTTGGAATCCCTGCATTTTCTATTACTATAAAGGGGTATTATAGTTATAGATCACAAATTATCCTATTTTATAGAGATACTTATAATGGATAAAAATAAATTAATTATATGGCAAAAATGGGCCGATCCATTTGGTCAAGAAGATAGTGACGATACATTTGATCCGTATACCGGAGAGTATTATGATACTGAAGATGAAGATGAAGAAGATAATGAACAAAAAAAACAACAAGAGAATTTAATTAAACAACAACAAAAGGCGATCAGAGTAATAGCAACACCAATGGGTATTATTCCCATGAATGATAATACTGCTAGTGGTAAACTATTTAATTTTTGGATCGGACACACTAACTTTGATATATCTAAAAAAATTGCTGAAATTATAGAAAGAACAGATGGAGTAGAAACATTAGATATTTTTACAAGATATAGATTTAGAGTATCAATCGGAAAAGCTTTTGATGATTCAGAAACAATGAGAACAATAAATAAAAAAGTATATAGAGAGCTAAACGATGGCTAGAACTAACACTAGTGATACAGAATTACAATCTCTTCATTCGTATAATATTGATATAAAAAATAGAGAAATCTTTTTACACTCACATTTTGGATATGATGAAGACGAGGCTGGTGTTGACTACAGATCGTCCGTAACATTTGAAAAAAACTTGAGATTTTTAAATCAACAATCAAGTGAACCAATATTAGTACATATGCACCTTCCCGGAGGAGATTGGGAGGATTGTTTAAGTTTATGTGATACTATAAAATATAGTCGATCTAAAACAACAATCCTAGCATATGCGAAAGTTCAATCGGCTAGCAGTATTATATTTCAATCTGCTAATCTAAGAATATTAATGCCAAATGTTAATATGTTAATACATTATGGCTCAATTAGTATTGATGATGAACACAAGGCCGCTATTAGTAGTTTACAATGGAGCGAACGAGAATCAGCAAAAATGTTAGATATATTTGTTGATAAATGGATGAGTAGTCCGATGGCAAAAGAAAAAAACTGGAAAAAGCCAATAGCTCGAAAACATATCCAAAGTCAGCTCGCGACAAAAAGTGATTGGATACTAACAGCAGACGAGGCGGTGTATTATGGTTTTGCAGATGGTATTTTGGGAGATAAGAAATATCCAACTATAGAATCATTAAAAAAGTAACATTATGCATCTAGAATACTCGTGTTATGATGTAACACTGAAAGACTCAGAAGTAATAGAAACTTTAAATAAAGTTATTAAATTTGAACCTAAAACAATCTCTATTCTGCCTCAACATGTTAAATTATGTAAAAATCTTTCAGATACTAATATTCCAATATCAACTCCGATAGATTTTCCTTTAGGCACAATAGATCTACAATCAAGACTTTCAATAGCGGAAATATGTATAAAAAATGGCGCATCTATATTGGATATTATGTGTCCATCATATTTTTTATCTAACAGGAAATATGATAAATTTAGAGAAGATATAAAGGCGATTCAAACACTGTCTATCGAGTCTAATACTGAAATTAGGTATATTCTAGAATATCGTCAATTTAGCTATGAACTTCTTTATAAAGTAGCTCAAATTTTATATGACTTTAATGTAAAAACAATATATCCTGCTAGCGGATATTTTATTGATGATATTTCAGATAACATACTAGCTGCTGCTTTAATTAATAAAAAAGTGCCCAATATACACATTATTTGCAATGGTAATATATGGAATAATGATCATATTAAATTGGTCAAAAATAGTAAATTATACGGATTACGAGTTAACTCATTAAATGCTTTGCATTTGTTGTCAAAAGAAAACATAATAAAAAATTAACCTTTTAGGTGTATCATTACAGTGATAGACCATAAAACAAATATTTTCATGGAGACTACAAATGTCAACAGCTAATACATCAGGTTCAGATTATTCAACGCCTCCAAATTTAAAAGGTAGCGGTTCTGTCAATAATGGCGGAACTTCAACAAGAGTTACATCAAATAGCTTACTAAGAAATGTAGCCGTAAGCAAAGACAGAACAGGGGTTTTTGCCTCCACAGTCATTGATGGAACTGATACAGACAAGGCCATATCAGCGGGCGTAATCGCTCACAATCACGTCAAACCAATAGCAGCCAGAGTAACAACAGAAATTGCAGGTCAATCTAGTACAGTATTATCAACAACTGCTGATGATCCAACACAATTAAGAAGCATTAATAAAAGAGAAAGTTATAAATCAGCAGGAACAGCAACTGCTATGAGAGCTGGTTATTTCAATCTTTATACAGGAAAGTTCTCACCAGCACCAACTCCAGTATCAGAAGCTCCAGGAACAGATACTGCTGCTACAGTTAGCAGGAGTGCCCCTGGAGATCTTGTTTTTAGAACGGGCGCAAAACTTCCTGTTCGCACTCAAGATTATAAAGCCAAAACTGGCTGATTATAATCTATCATTCTTGAAGCAAAATGAAGCCAGCAATTATATTGTTGGCTTTTTGCTTTTTAGTGTATCTAATTAATACCTCCACACATAAAGGGCATAAATTATGAGTGAAACCATAATTCACTTTTGGGAAAATATAGCAACTACTAGTATTGGTATTATTGTTACCATGATAGGATTTTGGATAGCTATTGGTAAAAACATGGCAACAAAATCTGAAGTTGCAGAAATGATAGAAACAAAATCTCCATATCTACATGATAGACAATTTATTATGGAAAGATTAGCAGTTAATAAAGAAACACAAGCAGCTTTAACAAATATGCTACAGCGCAATACTGAAGTTATGAACGAACTCAAAATTCAAATAGCAACACTTGGTAAAACATTAGAAGCACTAGAAGAAAGAATAGAAAGAAATTGAGGTAAGCATGGCTACTGATATTGAATTAGCAAAATCTACTAATCCTATAAAAAATGGTACTAGTATTACTACTTGTTCATTTACTGGTAATTATAATACTATTAATACATATGTAAATAATAAACCAGTTATCGAAGATATAGAATATAAATATGATGAATTATTTGATGATATTACTTACTATGTATTAGGTAATTAATATGTCTGATACAGTTCAAACTCAAGCTGCTTATAGATTTCCAACTGTTGATGCTAGTGGAAGACTAAGTAATATCCAACTACCAGAGACTATAGAAGCTAGACTATGTGTACTCAGCGATATAGATTCTGTATTATCTCAACAAGTATTATATGCTGGAGAATTAGCAGCACCAACAGATAAACTCTATTTACGCAGAGGGGACGGAATTACAGCAGGAGGAACAATACTAGCAAATGGAAATTGTTATATCGAAAATAGCGTGTTTTCTTCTCCAACAATTATTAGTTTTACATCTTTGTCTGGAAGTGGGATGGCCTCTTTTGCTCCAATTTCTATTATTCCGAGTCAAAATCTTTATTTTCAAGTACATAATAGTGGAGAATTATTTAAATATGATGGTTTATGGACATCAACTCTCAATTTTACCGATAGTTCAAGTTCGGTAACTTCAATAACGGTAAATAGTGTTGTTGGAGCAGTTAGTATTAACTTTGGTAGTTATGCTAATTTAACATCAACATCCTTTTCTGTTTTAAAAATTTGCGCCGGAGACTTCAGAATCAATGGAGCATCAACCAATCAAACAACCCTGGATTTACCTCAATTAGTAGTTATTGGAGGCAGCTTTAATCCGATAGGAAATAATATTACAACATTAAATATACCATTATTAAAAAGCATTGGATCATCTTTTAGTCCAACAGCTATGACAAATCTTATAAATCTTAATATACCATCGCTAAGATATGTTATTGGTTCATTTAGTCCTGGTGGATCCATATCAAATAATATGAATAGTTTAGTAACTATAAATGCACCTGTGTTAGAATATGCAGGATCTATAGTTCTTGGACTAATGTCTTCTTTAACAACAGTTAATCTTCCATCTTTGGTTACAGTGAATGGAGCTATAACGATTACCTCATCAGCCACAGGATCAAATCTTACTGATTTTACATTAGGATCAAACTTAAAATATATTGGAGGCAACATTACAATAACCGGACAAAAATTAACATCATCATCAGTAGAAAATATATTAGTTAAACTAGCAGCGCTAGATGGTACCAATGGAACAACAACATACGGAACTGGTCGAACAATAAATCTTAGCGGCGGAACCAGTTCCGGGATATCTGCTTTAACAACAAATGCAAGTAATGCTAGAACAACGTTATTAGCCAGAGGCGTAACAATAACCTTAAATGCTTAAGAGAACATATGAATAATAGCGAATCACAAAATAGCTGGAGACTAATTTACACAAATAATACTGTTTTGGATTTATTTGAAAGCGAAGGAGTCACTTCTACCATATACAATTTATTTGTAGCAGAAAATAAACAGGAATGTTTGGACCATATATCTTCTTTAAACTTATACTATAATAATGAAAATAATAGCTAACACCACCAGTCCTAAAATGACTGTAACAAAAGCTTTTAATTTATTATCTTTAGAATATACCGCATATACTAGAGTTATAAACTCAACAGGCTCTGTATCATATACAACAATTCAAGATAGAGTTTACACGTCCTATCCAACAGCAACATCTGTTACTGATTATCAAATGAATCTTATTACGATAGGTCAAAAATCAAATATTGATGAAAAAATTATATGGTCTTCTAGTAATACATCAGTAGCAACTGTGAATTCCAATGGTTATGTTACCCATGTATCAGATGGTAATTGCAATATAACGGCATATATTGATGGAAAATCTTTATCTAAAACATTAAATTTTTCAACAACAAATATTGCCAGTACCTCATTTACTAGCTATGCAAATTCTTCTTTGGCACAATATATTGTTGATACAATAAGTGCGAAGGTCTTAAATAAATCAGCATCGATAAGCAAAAATATTTTTTCATTACAAAATCACTCTCAAAGTATTTATGTCAGAAATACCAGCTGTTGGGCATATGGACTAGATTTAACTTGTTTTAGTCCGTGGAATTCACTAGACGGACCACGCAGAGCCGGAACTCTTATAAGTCCTAGACACGTAATTTGCGCCCAACACTATCCTTTAACTGTTGGCACCACAATCAGATTCGTTCGTTTAGATAATACTATTGTTAATAAAACTATAACAGATATATATAATTTATCTAATGCAGATATACAGATAGCACTATTAGATTCTGACGTTGGACCCGGAGTGTCGTTTGCTAAAATTTTACCAGAAAATTGGTTTAACTATCTTCCTTCAATATATTCAAACAGTACTACTCCTTATTGGAGAAATTATACTTTTGGATTGCCAGCTTTGTGTTTAGACCAAGAAGAAAAAGCTCTGATCCTTGATTTTGTCTCTTTCACTTTTAATACTCGAAATACTTCTTTCTCTATTCCTAATAATAGTAAAAATGCAGAATTTTATGAAAATATTATTGTCGGGGATAGTGGTAATCCAGAATTTTTAATAATTAATAATACATTAGTCATATTATCTACTTGGTTAACCATAGGTTCTGGGCCATTTATAACATTCTATAAAACACAAATTAATGATGCTATGTCACAATTAGGAGGAAACTATCAATTAACAGAAATTGATTTGAGTTCTTTTAATACTTATTAATGGTGTAAAATAATCTTATGGAGAAAACATATGATTAAACCTGGTTATAAAACAAGCGAATTTTGGTTTACTTTAGTAAGTTTTATATTTAGTGGAGCTTATTTGATTGGAATATTAGAAAGCTTTAGTCAAAAAGAAGACTTAATACAAGAAACAAGTAGGGGTATAGAAGCAGCAATATTGATTATTGGTCAATTAACAGTATTATTTAAATATATTAAAGGAAGAACAGATCTTAAAAAGACTTGGTGGAGCACAGCAACACCAGAAGAAAGAAAAACCGCCAATAGGCGAAGCTCTAAATCCAAAACTAAAAAGAAAATTACAAAACCAATTCAGCCCAAAGTTGAGTAGACAAACTCTATCGGTGTATTACTATATATAGGGCTTCTTTTAGGAAAGGTATTATATATGCCAGATGCAGCGTCAATAGATTCTATCAAAGTACAAATTGATAATTTAATCAATCAAGTAAAATCTTCACTTGGAGATGTAAAATCTGTTGCTATTACCCAAGCATGGAAGATTTTGCAACTTGCTGTCGCCGAAACTGTTCAAGTTCTAGAACAAACTTCTGGAGATTTACCGGGATCAGATAAAAAAACCATGGCTATGGATTATTTATCAAAATTTTATGACAGTGTTTTTATTGTTATAGATATTCCTATGGTTCCTAGTTTTATGCAAATTATAATTCGTAAATACATTAAAATATTCTTGATGGCATTAGTTAGTTCTAGCATTGATGCTATGGTAACAACTTTTAGACAAGTTGGAGTTTTCCCATCAAAAACAACAGTAGTTTCACAATCAATTAAACCCAAGGCTAAAAAAACGAGGAAAAAGAAATGAATTACACAGAAAGTTTCGATCAATTTGCCAGCAGAGTAACACCCACAGATTTGGCTTTATATGCTGGAGTAGGAATTGTTTTATGGATCTTGTTCAAAGACAGGCTTAGTCCTGTTCAAAAGTTTTTAGCAGATGTATTTGGTGGCTTAAAGTCAAAAATAAACCATGGATCATCCGTTGTTCCTGTTGTTGTTCCAGATGTTGCTCCTGTTGCAGTGTCCAAGGAAACTAAAGAAGATAATTTTTTTAAGTTAATTGTTTCTTGGAAGCAAACCAGAGACCTAGCAGTTAAGAGCGGTTGTGATGAAGCTGTTAAGGTTGCTGATCAAATGTTTCCATTTTTAAGTCCCACAGTTTGCTCAAAGGAAAAAAGTGTATGAATCCCAAACTTAAAACAGGTCTTTTAATATTTGCTCTTGCTCTATTAGGTATCGGAATACTTAAACCCGATTTGAGTTTCTTTAATAAGCCAGTATCACCATCAGCTGTTGTTGAATTGGACGTTAAAGAGCCTGAGTCACCAGAATTGAAAGAGAAAGCAGACGCTGTGGTCAAAGCATTATCTGCTAACTCTGATCGTAAAACTGACGGATTACGATTAGCCTATCTGTATAATGACATGGCAACTTTAGTTGGCCTTGACGGAAAAGATGAAGTTATTAAAAATACCGAAGAAATTAGACAAGCCAATAAATTAGTTGGTTTAATGCTAAGATTAGATATCAAAGGTAAGTACGAAGACCTTCCAGAATCTGCTCAAGCTTTGGTATTAACAGCAATTGGAGACGATAATGTTTTATTAAACGATGATCTTAGAGCAAAAGCTGTTGAAGGTTTCAAAGCTTTATCCTGGGCCTGTTTACAAGGAAGCAAATAATGCCAAGATATTCACCACAAGAATTATACGATAATTATCGCAACGGTTTTAGCGGATGCTTGTGGGAACAGCACGTTTTCGACCATTTGATGGAAAATAGTAAATATCCTTTGTTTGGTGATGCTAGCAAAAAAATTAAAAGTAGTGGTAAGGGCAAATTATCAACACCATATAAAAGTGTATTAAAATTTGAAAAAAGCCCTTATAATGAAAGACAAACAACAGGAGATTGTGTATCTCATGGAACACGAAATGCATGTGACGTTAGTAGAGCAGTAGAGATTGATGTAAATGGAGAGAAAGAAGCTTGGGTTGCTAAAGGAGCAACAGAAGCAATTTATGGTGCTCGCGGTCACGGCGGAGAAGGAATGAGTTGCTCAAGAGCTGCCGAGTTTGTTAGCAAGAACGGTGGCATATTATTACGCCAAAACTATAAAGGCGTTGTAGATTTTAGCAAATATAATGGTAATCTTGGTGCCGGATGGGGCGCGAGAGGATTGCCGGATAAAGTTATTGATCTAGCAAATGACCATCAGATCAGAACAACTAGTTTAATAAAAACAGTAGAAGAAGCAAGAGATGCTTTAGCTAATGGTTATGGTTTAGCAGTATGCTCTAATTATGGATTTAGTAACAAAAGAGATAAAAAGGGCATAGCTAATACTAGCGGTAGCTGGGGCCATTGTATGGCTTGGATAGCTTGTGATGATACTGGTAGCGAGCCACTATTCTTAGTACAAAATAGTTGGGGCAAATGGAATGATGGAGGTCATCCAGAATGGGGGCCTATACCTGACGGTAGTTTTTTAATACGAGCCGACGTAGCAGCAGGGATGCTTTCACAGAATGGAAGTTATGCGTTTAGTAATTTTGACGGATTCCCTGTACAAAAGCTACCATCTTACGGTTTTGAAGACTATCTATAATATAGTGGCCTAAAAGCTAACCTTAAGTTTGGTGTATTATATTTATACCTTTAGGGTTATACTATGAAACTTTTAGATAGAATTGCTTTAAACAATCTTTTACGAATAATAAGAGAACTTATTATACGAATGGTTGACTTTTTTGAAAAACAAAAAAAACCAGTCAAACCAACACCAAAACCTAAACCCGACAGACCTCGCCCTTTGAAAAATATTATAGACTTGATACCTGTTCCATGGAGAACAAAAGATGAATAAAATACTATTACCAATTTTAGCAGTTGCTATGATATTTGGGTCATATGGATATCATGGGTCAACAACTTCCGCAGTAACTCTTGTGGGGGGAATTGTTAAGGCTCAACATACTGAAAGTGTGAAAAAATACAAAAGAAAAGACTGTCCAATATGCAAAGGCAAAGGATACTATATTAGTGGTGATGGTATTGAAAAAGTTAACTGCGGATATTGTATTCCTGATAAGAGTGACACTCCAAAAAATCAATTACCAAACACATATCCAAAAGTTATTACTCATCCTCCAGTAACTATTCAACAAAATTGCCCAAATGGCGTTTGTCCAATTCCTAAAAAATAAAGGTATAAAAAATGGACGATAATCTTAGAGAAAAATTAAAAGCTATCGCAGAAAAAGTGTTAAAACAAGCCAATGTGCCAAATGATGAAAAATTTGGTAGTGTTATTGCTATACTAATGATGATTAGTATAATACTTACAGTAATTAGAGTATTACAAGAATGCAATAAAAATAAAACACAAGGCATGACATCAGAAAATAAACAATCTCTCTATGCTGAAAACATTAAATCTTATAGTAAAAAACGAGGTTGGTTTACTAGACTAAGAATAAAAAGAATTCTTAAAAGAGAACTGACCTCAGAAGAATATAATAAATACGGCATTAAATTAACAGAAGCATTGTTAGATATAGGAGAAACCCTCAAGGATGATGAAGTCGCAACTCTAATGGAGGCAGCAAATGTTTAGTATATTAATCTGGTGTGTATATGGTATTTTTGTTGGCAGCATAGCAAAAAGCATAGTTCCAGGAGAAGAAAATTTTGGTTTTGTTAAAACAGTAGCACTAGGAGTATGTGGCTCCTATATGGGTGGCGCACTATTATATTTACTGGGTAAGTATGAATCGGTGTCTCCTGCTGGATTGTTCATGGGAGTCGCCGGTGCTGTTTTAGCATTGGTGCTTTATAACAAACTACAATCATCAAAATAAACTAGCAATAGTCTTATATTTATATTATACAGATTTATGGCCAGAGTTTAAACACTTATTAAGTCGTTTAGATCTGAACTATACTTTGTATTTAGGATTATGTAAAGATAATGATAATTCCGAAATCTTAAATGATCTTAACTCTTTAAAATGCCAAACTAAAATTAGTTATCATGAAAATTATGGAGCAGATATAGCTCCTTTTCTATCTCAACTTCATGATATAAAAGAACCTCTTTTCATTAAAATCCATGGTAAAAAAACAAACATAGGGACTCATAACCATGTGAATTGGAGATCCATTTTATTAAATGATTTGATTGGAGGATCTGATATAGTAGAATCAAATATTTTAGCACTTGAAGATAAATCAGTCGGTATGATATCCCCAAGACCTCTTTTATGGTCCAACTTAGAGGGATCCAATTCTTCCAAGATACAGCATCTATGTTCGGAACTAAATATAGATTACAATTCAGTGAAAGATGGATATTTTGTTGCTGGATCTATGTTTATGTCTAGAACAAAAATTTTTAAAAGTATTTTTACAAAAAATAAAATAATAAAAATATTAGAACTACTTAGTGCAGAAACCAATAAAGTACAAGATATAGTCAATGGAACATATTCGCATTCTCTTGAAAGAATTTTTGGCTATATTATTAAATTCAAAAATTTTACTATTAATTTTTTTAATCATAATTATATTTTAATTAAAAATACCGATACACAAAAAATATTTCATGGAATAAAATTATATACTAATTTTATGTATTTGTTAGAAGATATGAATGTTTATGGAAAAATATTAACAGAAACAGATGATACTAAACTAATTCAATGGTATCACTTGAATAGTCCAATAGATCAATTATATCATTTATCAGAAGATAACTATTTTATTTCTAATGGTAGTAATTCTAGTCTTCTAGATGATTCTAAAATTAATTTTCGATTTGAAACCCCTAGTAGCATATCGATATCTATTCTTTTATTTTATCCAGAAGAGTTGTCTTTAAAATCTATCAATAATATATGTTCTATGTTATTTAATAAATGTCATGAATTAAATATACTAAAAATAATACTAAATATTAGAAATAATTCATTAAATTATAATTCAGAAATTATTAAAAATAATATTCTAAATTTACAAGAATACTATGGTAATTTAAATAAATTAGATATACAAATTAATTATTTTGAAAATTTTAATTATGGATATGGCCGTGGTCACAATGAAAATTTTAACATAGACTCGGATGCTGAATACTTTTTTGTACTAAATGACGATATATTTTTTCCTAATCTTGATTGGATGAATAGATGCTTTAAAGAGTTTCATGAACAACAGGATTTGGCAATTATCGGATCAGAACAGTCTCCTCAATTTTTAGATAATTTAGCCAATGGAATACTGAGGCCTATAATCGAAACGAATAATCCAGATTATTCTGAGGGATCGATACTTCTGATAAAATCGGATATTTTTAAACAGATTAATGGATTTGATACTTCTTTAGAATATTGTTATTATGAAGACGTAGATTTGTGTCTTAGGGTTAAGCAGCTTGGGTATAAGATTAAAAACATAACTATTAAACATCAGCATTTTAGATCAAGTAGTTCATCCAAACTTCCGATTATAGCAAGAGAATCTATAAGTGAATTAAATAGAGCAAAATTTTTATCTAAATGGGGTGGATTTATACAAGGGAAAAAAGAAAATTTATATAATAACATATTAATAGATATAGATTTTGATGGATTTGGTGATATTGTTGACTGTTATTATCCTATTAAACAATTATTATTGAATAATATAAATAATAATATATATATGTATATTCCATCTAATTTATTACATTTATATTTTTCTTTAATCTTTTTTCATCCAAATATAACATTTATAAAAAAAGAAGAAATTAATAATATAAATTATGATAGTATATATTCAACAAAAAATTTAAACCTATCTCCACCATATCATACTATGGATATTATTGCTTCTCAATTTGGAGTGGTTGACTTTGACACTGATCCAACAGCCGTATGCTCTTATTATAAAAATAAATTAAAAAATTCAACAATAATAAAACCAGATAAAAAATATATTGTTATCCATTTTGACTCTCAAAGAGAGGGTTTTGAGTCGAGGATGCCCAATCAAGAAATATTGATTTCTATAACTCAAAAACTCAGTGAACACTATAAATTTATTATTTTAGGTAAACATTTAAAGATACCAAATATTGAATTTGAAAATCATATATCAATTTTAAAAGATAATAATATAATCTATGATTATAGAGATTCAGGATCAATAGAGGATATGTTTATGCTAATTTCGGGATGCTTTATGTTTTTAGGAGTTGACTCGGGGCCGAGTCATATAGCTCAATTATTAAATATTCCAAGCTATATTATATATGGTCCTATCAATCCTGCAACTAAAATATACAGATATTATAATTCTGGTTGTTATTATAATTTAAATCACGAGTCTGGTTCTGGAACCTATCACAGATGCTTAAGACCATCGTATCATTATGATATGAGAAGAGATGAAAACTGCATAAAAGAAATAGATAGTTCTTTTTTGACGACAGATATTGAAAAATTTATATCAAATAATTTTGTCTTTAATTGGATACCTATTTTTGATTCTCTAAGAAGAAATCAGAGAGAATCGATACTACTACAAATGCATAACCCATTATATAAAAATAAAATTTTGTTAAATTAATATGATTAAAAATAAAATACATATTATATCATTTATTAAAAATGAAAAAGAATTTATAGAAACTTTTATACGATATCATATAAACATTGCTGATAAAATAACTATAATAGATAATGGATCTACGGATAATACATTAGATATAATCAATAAATACTTAAATAATAATATCTCTTTGATTATAGATAATAGTAATTTTGATTATAAAGGCGAGATATGCACAAAACATATTAAAAAATCTGATGCCGATATAATATTTCCATTAGACTCTGATGAATTTTTACTATATGATAACGGGTCAATAATCAAAGATGATACAAAACTTATCAGAGAATATATTCAAAATATACCAATAAATGGATATAAATATAAAATTAATAAAATCTATAACAAAATAGAAAATACTAATAATTATTCCATTGATCAAACGTATAATTCTAATAAAATTGTTTTTCCTAGATCAGGATTTATTGAAACAGATTGTGGTTTCCATTTTGGTAAAGTCTTATTAGATAAAGATAATATAATTAATAAGATAAACATCTCGTACCTTCATTTGCATTATTTTTCAAAGAACAGATGGCTTAAAAGCAGTAATCAGAAACTAAAAGCCAGACTACAGGATAAATTCAACGACTTAGATAGTATTGTAGGTTTAGCCAGCAGCCAAAATAAATCTAATCATATAGCCAAAGAAATGATTTATTACCTTGGTACAAACAACTGGCACAGACTAAAACATGATGTGTCCTTTGAAACTCCCTTCTTGACTTCTTTGTTCCAAAGTGATATGATACCTTCATGAGACCATCATGGACTGATTACTTTTTAGGATTGGCAAAAGTTGTTTCTCAACGAAGCCACGACGCTCAAACTCAGCACGGCTGTGTAATTACGGATAACCATAATAGAATATTGGGTGTTGGTTACAACGGCTTTGCTCGCGGTCTTGATGATACTAAATTACCAAATATTAGGCCAGAAAAATATCCGTGGATGATTCATGCAGAAAGAAATGCTTTGTCTAATTGTATTGTTAGGCCAGATAATGGAGTAGCATATGTTACTGGCCAATGCTGCAATGACTGCATAATGGCATTATGGCAAGAAGGCGTAACTAAAGTATTTATGGCCGATGATCACGGAACAAAATTGTTTGACAGTGAAGCAAAAAATAGATTTGATACTTTTGTAGATATGAGTGGTATAGAAATTTTTTATATTAAGCCAGATCTATCTTGGCTCAAAGGGTTGTGTGGTGTATTATGAATGCATTAGTATATTATATATCATGTGGGATATATTTCTACAACAGGTGGTTTAATGGTAGCTCAGAAACTACAGATCTTTCTTTTCAAGCCACTGTCTTAATAGGCATAATTGTAATTTTAAATAGGAGATAATATGTCGGCACTTCAAGAACTTCAGAATTATACATTTGTTAGTAAGTATGCTCGTTGGATAGAAGATAAAAATCGTAGAGAAACTTGGAAAGAAGCTGTTGATCGCGTAAAAAGTATGATGCATATCCAGTATCCGCATATTAAAGAAGATATTGATTGGGCATATGATATGATGTATAAGAAGAAAGTTCTAGGTAGCCAAAGAGCGCTTCAATTTGGTGGAGAGCCTATTCTAAAAAGACATGCAAAAATATACAATTGCACTAGTTCTTATTGTGATCGTTTACGATTTTTTCAAGAGTGTTTTTGGCTATTACTCTGCGGCAGCGGAACAGGATTTAGTGTCCAAAAGCACCATGTTGCTAAACTACCAACATTAGAACATGATATTCCTGATAATAATGAAGGTATAAAATATGTAATTGAAGATAGTATCGAAGGGTGGGCAGACGCTCTTGGTGTTCTTCTCAGTTCATACTTTAGTAAACCAATTGAAGAATTCAAGATGTACAAAAATACTTATGTAGTTTTTGATTATTCAAATATTAGACCAAAGGGATCCTCATTAGCTAGTGGAGTAGGTAAAGCTCCCGGATTTGAGCCACTACAAAATGGACTAGAAAAAATTAGAATTCTGCTGGATCGTTGTATTTCTAATGGCCAGAAAAAACTACGACCAATTGATGCATATGATATTGTGATGCACAGTAGTGATGCTGTTTTAAGTGGCGGAGTTAGACGCAGTGCTAGTCTCGCCTTGTTCAGTCACGATGATGAGGAAATGGCAAAAGCAAAAACCGGTAACTGGTATATGGACAATCCTCAAAGAGCAAGAAGCAATAATTCAGCACTTCTGCTCAAAAATGAAACGACATTTGAAGAATTCCAAGAATTGATGGAGAGCGTTAAAGAATTTGGAGAACCAGGATTTATTTGGAGTGATTCAACGGAGATGACTTTTAATCCTTGTGTAGAAGTAGGAATGTGGCCAGTAGATGAAGAAACTGGTAAGAGCGGATGGCAAGGATGCAATCTATCAACTATTAATTGTTCATCTATCGAAGATGAAGATGATTTTTATGAAAGATGCAAAGCCGCTGCTATTATTGGTACTCTACAAGCAGGATTTACTAAACTAGACTATCTTGGAGAGACTAGCTGTCGAATCTTTGAAAGAGAAGCTCTATTAGGAGTCTCATTAACCGGAACAATGGAAAAACATGATTTGGTACTGTCAGAAAAAGTACTACGCAATGGTGCAAAAATTGCTGTAGAAACTAACAAAGAAATTTCTAAAAAAATAGGCATTAATCAGGCTGCCAGAGTAACGTGTTTAAAACCAGAGGGAACAAGTAGTAGTATGCTAGGAACCAGCTCTGGTATCCATCCTCATCATGCCAAAAGATATATTCGTCATGTGCAAGCTAATGTACTAGAAGCTCCGTATCAGCATTTCAAGAAAGTTAATCCTCAAGCATGTGTTAAATCCTCATGGTCGGCTAATAACACGGATGAGGTTATAAAATTTCCAATTGAGGTACCAGATGGTGCAAAATTAAAAAATCAATTGCCCGCTTTAGAAATGTTATCAGTTGTTAAAGATACTCAGAAAAACTGGGTTCAAAGTGGTAAAAATAGATCTTTATGCACACAAGATTATCTTAGTCATAATGTAAGCAATACTGTAACTGTTAAACCAGATGAGTGGGACGCTGTAACAAAGTATATTTATGACAATAGAAAATATTTTGCCGGAATCAGCTTGATTCCTCAAAGCGGAGATAAGGACTATCCGCAGGCCCCATTCACAACAGTTTACACCAGTAGAGAAATTGTTAAAGAATACGGAGACGCTGCTCTATGGTGTTCAGGATTAATTGAATTAGGATTAAATGCTTTCAATAATAATTTATGGGCAGCATGTGATTATGTCAGTTTAAATCAAGCTAAAGATAATGATAGTCAAGAAAAGTTATTATTTATTACAAAAATGAAAAATTTTGCTGGAAAATATTTTGATAGTGATATTAGACGTTTAACATATTGCATGAAAGATGTTTATAATTGGAAAATCTATTGTGATCTTTACAACAGCTTTAAGAAAGTAGACTACACACAACTTTTAGAGAACGAAGACAATACTGCGGGCATAGAAGAAATTAGTTGTGCTGGTGGAGCGTGTTTATTATAGAACAATTTTTTAACTTATGCTTATAAAGGTGTATTATTAATGTAGTATTTTAATACTCCTTATATAAGAAAAGGGCACACATTGAGAAAAACTAATAAAAACTCAAAAAAGAAAATTAAAGTTATTGATGCAACAAATAATTTGGAACCAAAAGGAGCCGCTTATAGAAATCGATTAAAACCAAGAACCGACAATCAAAAAGAATACATAAGGACGATTGCAGAAAATACTATTACATTTTGTCAAGGTTTAGCTGGTAGTGGTAAAACACACATTGCTATTGGAATGGCTCTTGAATATCTTTTAGATGAAAAAGTTAAAAAGATTATTATCACAAGACCAATATTAGAGGCGGGAGAAAAAATGGGATATCTCCCAGGTTCCGCAGAAGAGAAGTTACATCCTTATTTATTACCTATACTAGATGAAATCGGGCATTTTATAAGTTCGGCCCACTATGCTTCTCTTAGACTGAATAATAAGGTTGAGGTTGTGCCATTAGGACTTATGAGAGGTCGTAATTTTCATAACGCTTTTATTGTTGCGGATGAGTGTCAAAACGCTTCATATGAACAATTAAAAATGTTAATAACAAGAACCGGGCAGTCTAGTAAAATGGTCTTAACTGGTGATGTTGCTCAGTCTGACTTAAGCAGACACCTACAAGGTGGTTTTAGTGATATGATATCGGCCCTTAATGGAGTTGAAAGTATAGGATATTCTAAATTAGAAGCCTCAGATATTGTAAGAAATCCAATTATCTCTAAAATCTTATATAGACTTGATGATTATGAGCAGCAAAGCCGAAAATAGTAAATGTTTATTATTGAATGCAGACTATGCCCCTCTGAGGATAATATCTTGGCAGAGGGCTATAGTTTGGTCTATTAGATATGAAAACAATAATAATTATGGTATTGAAATATTATCATATTATGAGGATAAACATATACAAGGTTCTGCTGGAAAACAATATCCAGTTCCAGCAGTAGCCAAAACCTTAAGATATTTTAATCTCTATAATAGAAAGATTAATTTTTCTAGACATAATTTATTTATACGAGATAATCATACATGTCAATATTGCGGCATTCAACTATGTTCATCACAACTAACATATGATCATATAATTCCAAAATGCAGATTCAATGAGAATAAAAAATTATCAACCAATTGGAATAATATAGTTACTGCATGTAGACCATGTAATCATAAAAAGGGGAATAGAACCCCTAAAGAAGCAGGAATGAAACTAATAAATTCGCCAATAGAACCTAATTACTCTTTAGAGTACTTGCCCTGGTTTCAAGAAATCTCTACTATAAGGGGTGGACCTTCGTATGAATTGTGGAAACCCTTTATAAATATACAATATGCATGACTTTATTTTTAACGCTAAACCCTCTGATATACTAGAGATGTTTTATTGTTTGAAAGGCAAAGAAGATTTTATTGACTCTGATGGAAATCCAAGAGTATCCGACAAGGATTCTGATAGCATAGCGGCTAAATGTATACAAAACAAAAAAGCTAAAAGTTTTCAAGCATCATCAAATAACTATAGTTACTATATCAGAACAACACCAAATGCAACATTATTTAATCCAATAGAAAAATTATCTCCAATTAAAGATAAAAGACAATTTGATTTCATAGATTCTACTTGTAAAGATAAGTGGATGTTTGTTGAAGTTAGTAAAATAACATTTGATAAGTATATAAAATTTTTAGTCACAAAAAATATATCTTGGCTAAAGGAAGCTAATAGAGATTTAAAATAATATGCCGACATATTCTTATGATTGTGAAGCATGCTCTTGTGAATTTGAATTATTCTTCTATATTAAAGATTACCAAGAACATCCAAAATGCCCAAACTGCAAGTCTTTGAAAACATATAGATTATGTGCAAAAGATGCACTAACTCAAAATACATCAGTTAAAAAATCTGATAGCGAGCTTAAAACGCTAGGAGATTTGGCCAATAGAAACAGAGATAAGATGAGTGAAGATGAAAAAATAGCTCTTCATAATAAACACAACTCATATAAAGAAGATCCACCAGTTAATGAACTTCCTAAAGGAATGAAAAGACTTAAGAAACAATCAAAAATTAAATGGACATGATATGAAAGAAATAACACAAGAAGAAAAAGATAATATTCTGAATGCTCTAGATAACATTAAAAAACAATTGAGCGGCCATGATTTATCTGACTATATCTCAAAAGATAATGTTAAACTTATAGAATGTAAACATGAAATAGTAATCAGTGTTATAGCAAGTGTTTTTGAAGAAAATGAAACTGGAGAAACAATAGGAGCTAAAGAGATAGCGAAGAAAAACTATCATATACCAGTTCCATCCAATAAAAACTATCAGGAATATTTAAGTGGATTTTTTAATTTTCTAGAAAACTGTATGACATCGTCTGCACAAAATATGGAAACAGAAGGAGAGACTGATAATGGATAATTTCATTTTTAATCCAACTGATCGAGTTGATTTTACAGATACGGGCTATTATTGTCTTATCGGCTCAGAGAATTACATAGATGGTGAAGGATATCCTAGACTTGAAAAAGATAGTAAAAAAGTATTAGCAAAAAAAATAATTAAAACAGATTCTCAGCCGCAATATTTTATTAAGATTTCTAATAATAATAAACTATTTAATCCATTAGGATCTGGTCTAGAGGATAAATCATACAGCATAGTAGATAATGTATGTAGGCCATCCGATAAATTTAGGGCTGTAAATGAAAAAGTATTTAATATGTATTTAAATTTTCTATCAACTAAAAACACATCATGGTTAACAAGAGCAGAAAGAGAGATAATCTAATGGCTAAACTAAACAAAACACAGAAGTATGCTATACAATGGTTAAATTCTACTGGTTATGCAAGTGAGGCTATTGCTAAAGAATTAAATCTAACAGTGGAACAAATAGAGTCAATTATACCAAAAGTAGATACTCCAGTAGCAGATAATAAAGTCCAATCAATATCATCAGCAAAAGATTTAATGATTACACATACGTCTGGTAAAAAAATCAATTCGGTTGCTATAATGACAAAGGAAGCATCAGAAATTGTTGATACATCCAATAAAAATGCTCCAGTAATTAATATTGATAATAAAAAAGGAATTTTTAGACCTAAAAAATAATATGTATCCATCAAGATACTCTAATGGCAAAACCGTCTCTGCTGCTCAATATATTACAGAGCTAATATGTGAGCATAAGGCCCGTATAGAAAAATTGGATCTTCATTATAGATTTTGGACTAATAAGGAGTGGTCTAAATACTATAGAGATCAGATAGCAACAGCCAATAAGCTTTTAAAGAAGTATACAGCCAAAGCTATCATCAGAGCATTGAATGACAAGAAAGCAGAAAAAATCTATTCTTTGCGAGCGCCGCATCTAGTTGCTATTATAGACCACCATGAGTCTATTTTAGGATCTGAGAACACGGACTTAACGGAGAATATAGACAGATCAGAAAAGAAAACTTTCAGACAAAAAACAAATACAAAACAGGGCATACTTTCTAGATTAAAGGAATTAGATGATGGCAACAACTCTTAAAGAAGATGTGATCAAAAATTTTGGAGATGAAATAATACTATCTGGTAATGCTCTAGTAGATAAAAAAGTATTAACTATTCCTGTGAGTCCAGCATTAGACATTGCTTTAAATGGTGGAATTCCAGAGGGAAGTTTCGTTGTTCTTACGGGTCAGCCAAAATGTGGTAAAACCACAACATCATTAGCTTTTTCAGCAACGGCACAACAAAAAGAATACGCTCATGGATCATTCAAAGATGGTCGCCAAGTGTACTACCTTAACATTGAGGGTAGATTGAAAAAGAGAGATCTAGAAGGAATTCCAGGATTGGATCTCTCTAGATTTCATGTTATAGGAAGTCAACAAGGTAAAATACTTCATGGCGAAGAATATTTACAAATTGCTGAAAGAATTATTAATGAAGTCCCAGGATGCGTTCTGATCATAGACTCATATTCTGCATTATGTACAGAAGCTGAGATCACAAGTGATATGGATAAAATGCAAAGAGCAGATGGTGCTAAACTATTAGCTAAATTTTGTCGCAAGGTAGCAAACGTTATACCTGTCAATAGAAATATTGTAATCGGTATTACTCATCTTATGGGTAATCCAACAGGATATGGTGCAGAGTTTAAAGAAAAAAGCGGCCAAGCAATAGCATACCAGACTGATATCAAGCTCAGGGCGAAAACATTTAAACCATGGGTGGTTGGGACCGATAATACTCAGATCGGGCAGGAAATCGAATGGCAAGTGGTCTGTTCGGCACTTGGACCACCAGGGGCAGTTACAACCAGTTTCATCAGATACGGACAAGGTATTGACAAATGTACAGAATTGATCAATTTAGCTTCTGATGTTGGTATTATTAATAAAGGTGGCGCTTGGTATACCATAACCGTTCTCGAAGATAAGCCAAAATTTCAAGGAACAGAAAAAGTAAGAAATTTTCTATTAGAGAATAAAGAAGCATACGAGTCTGTTGAAAAATCCGTTAAAGAGGTTTTGGGAATAAAATGAATATTGTTGATTTGGATGGAAATAATATTAATTGGAGTTTAACTGGTCATATTTCAAAAGGCAGAATTAATGATAAATCTTCTTTTCATTTGGCTGCTAGGAAACTGTTAATAGAAAGTTTTCCAACACTACAAATTTTAGAAGAAGTTCCTATTCCTCTTAGAAGATCAGAGACTTTATATCTTGACTTTTATTTACCTCTTATAAAGAGAGTAATAGAAGTTCATGGAGAACAACACTATAAATTTATTCCATTCTATCATAGTTCTAAAATGAATTTCTTAAAAGCGGTAAAAAGAGATAATGAAAAAAAAGAATGGTGCGAAAAGAATGGTATAACACACACTATATTACCTTATAATGAGTCAATAGAAACATGGAGAAAAATATTAGCTTATGAGTACACGAACAGCTAAAGAAGATCTACAACATTGGGATAATATTCTGGATGAATATGAATCATCAATATCTTTACCTAAATACGCGGCCCAATACGGAGTGTCAGAAAGCGAAATTAACCAATACTTAACAATGACACGTGATGAAATAGAAAAAATTTCACCGGAGGATTGTGCTCAAATATCTTACAGATTAGCTCAATTTGCATTTCATGTTCAAAGAACTATTAATAGAGAAATAGCCAGATTAAATTGGTCAGAAGAAACAATTAAAGAAACTATAGCAGATGAAATAAATAACTATAAGGGATACGGATTTGTAGAAAAATCTTTACAAGCGATAAAACATAATGACAAAGCATCGTCATTAAATAATATAAAAAAGTATGCTAAACAAAGAATTGATAGATTATCATATATCGCTAATAGTATAAAAAATCTATCTGATATTATGATGGCTATCCAGAAAACAAAGGTGCAGCATGGATCCAAATGACCTATTAAAAGACCCTGAACAACTTAAGAGTTTAATTTCTTTATTGCAAGGACTCGTGGACCAAGTATCCGCAGATGATACACCCAAAGAAAAACCTCAAAATAAGAACGTGGCCCCTTCAAAACCATCGTCTACTATAAAGACGAAGGGTCGTCAAAAAGTAGGTGGCAACAATAATATAAAGTCAAAAAAGACACAGCCAGAAAATATCAACGAGTTTGAAAAAATGGCTGAGTTTAGAATGCATAAGGATGATTGTGCAATAGATAAAAAACTATGCTCAAATCCACCAGTAGCACGAATGAGAGATTTTGAGTTTGTTGATGTTACTTGCAGAGTTTGTGGCAAAAAAGAATCTATAGCCCCATCTCTGCTATTTGATACTCCTTCACGATACAAGTGTAATAATTGCTCAACCCAATCTGGTTAAAATATGATTTTGTGTGATCCATCAGCCGAAAGAGCTGTTCTTAGTGGTATATTAAAATACGGTGAAGATGCATACTTGGATATTGCTGATATCTTACAAGAATCATCATTCACAATAGATAGTAATCAAATAATATTCAAGTGTTTAAAAAATATTTGTGAAAAAGAACCAAAACCCAATATTGATTTGGCGTCAGTTTATTCGTCAGCACAAGAATTAGACTTATCAAACATACTATCAAAAAAAGAAGAAGCTCAACATTTAAGAGCCATCTTTGATTTTCCTGTTAATCTGGAAAATATTAGAAAATTTGCTTCAAAAATAAAGAAACTTGAAATAGCCAGACTCCTACACAAAGAGATGGATCAGGTTCAGGAAAGGTTACTTGATGTAACTGGAAGCGAATCTATATCTAATATTATAGGAATAGCCGAAGAATCCATATTTAATTTTTCCTCATCATTATCTAACGATAGCGATGCTGCACCAGCCTTTATAGCTAACGATATTGATAATTATATCGAATTTCTACAATCTAATAAGGTTGATCAAATAGGAATATCAACTGGCTTTCCTGTTTATGATCAGGCTATCGGTGGAGGATTAAGAAAAGGAACCGTTAATGTTATTGCTGCTCGACCAAAAGTTGGTAAAACCCTGTTATCAGATAACATGGGATATTATATAGCTAGTAAACTAAAAATACCAGTTTTGAATATGGACACAGAAATGACTAGAGAAGATCATGTTCATAGGATTCTTGCCATGTCATCTGAAATTGAGATCAATAAGATTGAAACTGGAAAATTTTCAGAAACCCCAAGCTCTTTTTCTAAAATACAAGCAGCAATTAAAGAACTAAAAGAAAGTCGTCTTTATCATAAAAGTATTGCTGGTAAACCATTCGAAGAACAACTATCTATAATGAGAAGATGGTTGGTCAAAGAGGTTGGACTTAACGATGATGGTACGGCAAAAGACTGTGTTATAATATATGACTATCTAAAACTGATGGATAGTACAGGTATCAGTCAGGACATGAAAGAATACCAAGTACTAGGCTTTATGATGACAGCATTGCATAATTTTGCAATACAATATAAAGTACCAATTCTATCTTTTATTCAATTAAATAGAGACGGAATAACTAAAGAAAGCACAGACACCGCAAGCGGATCAGATCGTATTATATGGTTATGCAGCAACTTCACCATCTTCAAAAGAAAAAGCGACGAAGAGATTGCGGAAGATGGACAGGATGCTGGTAATAGAAAATTAGTACCACTAATTAGTCGCCATGGAGGAGGACTAGACGATAATGATTATATAAACTGCCACATGAAGGGATGGTGTGCAAAAATAACAGAAGGTAAGACAAGATTAGAATTAATGAGCGGATCTAATAAGCAAAAGGACGGATTTATAGTCGATGAAAACAACGATGAAGAAGCAGAAGAAATACCATTCATATGATCAATATCAGTTAAAGCATTTATCTGATTTGGTTTGTGACGATATAGAAAATTTACTCATATCATTAGGTATAGACTCCTATAAGATATTGGATAAAATGGTAACCATGAGTTGTCCAATTCATGGAGGAGACAATGACTCTGCATTTAATCTATATCATCAAGGAGATTCTTATAGAGGTAATTGGAAATGCAGAACACACCAATGTGAAAATGTTTTCAAATCATCCATCATAGGTTTTATTAGAGGATGCTTATCTAGTCAGCAAGGCTGGACAAAATCCGGTGATGACATGATCTCATTTAATGAGGCTCTAAAATTTGCTATAGATTTTGCAAATCATGATCCATCTGATCATAAACAAACAAGAAAAGCAAAAGAGAAAAATAATTTCATCAATGCTATTAAAAACATTGCACCAGAACAAAATAAACCACAACTTGTATCTAGATCTTTGGTTATTAAATCTTTGAATATACCATCAAAATATTTTATGGACAGAGGATTCTCTAAAGACATATTAATCAAGTATGACGTCGGAGACTGTATAGGACAAGGTAAAGAAATGAGTAATCGCGCTGTTGTACCAGTTTATGATAATGATATGAATGGAATGGCAGGATGCACAGGGCGAACAATTTTTGGAAAATGTAATAAATGTTCATCTTTCCATAATATTAATCAAGAATGTCCCAGTGATAGAGATAAGTGGCTAAACTCTAAATGGAGACACAACAAAAATTTTAAAACACAAGAACATCTATATAATTATTGGTTTGCTAAAAAATTCATTCTAGAAACAAAAACCGTAATCATAGTTGAGAGTCCGGGAAATGTATGGAGACTAGAGGAGTCTGGTATTCATAATTCAGTAGCAATTTTCGGTTCTTCAATGAGCCATAAACAAAAAATGATTCTGGATGCTTCTGGAGCAATGAATATAATAACTATCATGGATAGCGATAATGCTGGTCAAGAAGCGGCAAAACAAATAGAGATCAAATGTGGTAGAACTTACAATATTAAAAACATAAAACTGTCATATAACGATGTTGCAGATATGACTGCAGAGCAAATTAAACTCGAAATAGTTCCCCAAATACAGGATTATTTATGCTAATATTAGGAATATCTGGACGAAAACAATCTGGAAAAAGTACGATAGGTAATTTTATTCTATCTTTATATTTAGCTAAATTAAACTATTGTGAAAAAATATACATGGATGAAGATGGTCAATTGTTGATATCTGATATTCTTGGAGATACTAGATTTGAAGGAATATTTAATCCTAGAAAAATGATGGAAGAATATAATGATCCAAGACTAGAACAAGCAATCAATAAATTGAATTCAAAAATTAAAGTATACAATTTTGCAGATATACTTAAAACCGATATATGCATCAATATTCTTGGCTTAACATATGATCAATGTTATGGTTCTGATACTAATAAAAATGAAATGACAAATATAGTATGGGAAGATAAAAAATTATCAGCCAGAGACGTTATGCAAATTGTTGGTACAGATATTTTTAGAAAATTAGATACGAACGTATGGGTAAGAGCAACAATCAATAAGATAATAAGAGAGAAACCAGATCTTGCCGTAATAACAGACTGTAGATTTCCGAATGAAATTGATTGTATAAAAAATAGTGGTGGAAAAGTTATTAGGTTGACAAGAAATCCATTTGAGTCGGATCATCTAAGCGAAACGGTATTAGATAAAGATAATTATGATTGGACTAATTTTGATTATGTGCTAGACAATTCGGACATTTCTTTATTAGATCAATTTACACAAGTTAAAAAACTATTAGAGGAGATACTCCCATTATAATTACATATTTTAGAAGCTCCTCATATAATACGCATAATATGTGTGAACAGCAGTATTTTTCAGAATACGTTCTAGGGTGGCGAGGGTTGAGCGGACAAAAGGCAGACAAAGGAACAATCTGTCACAAAGTTCTTGAAATTTTGGCAGTTATGAAAAAAGCAGAGCAGGATGGCCAGAGTACTATTAATGATGATTTGATTGGGGAATTAGATATTAATAATTATAATCTGGATATTATAATAGAAAAAGTATACTCATATTATACCCTTAATGCACAACATCATAAGTGGTCACCAAAAGACCATAAAGACTGTAAAAGCTGGGTTTATAAAGCGATAGAATTTAATAATGGGATGTTTGATCCTAGGAATAGGAATATTTTATGTCCAGAACAGCATTTTGATTTTGAGATTAAAAAACCATGGGCCAAATATAATTACGATATTGGTAATGGTGAAAAATTAGAAGGTAATTTAGCATTAAAAGGCACCATAGATCTTATAACACTTGTTAATGACTCTACAATTGAAATAATAGATTGGAAAACCGGTCGTAGGCTAGATTGGGCTACAGGAGAAGAAAAAACCCAAGAAAAACTAGAAAAAGATCCACAATTAAAAATATACCATTATGCTATTAAACATTTATATCCTCATATTGAAAATATAATTTTTTCTATCTATTTCATCAATGATGGTGGTCCGTTTTCTATTTGTTTCCATGATTCAGATTTAAAATCGACCGAAGATATGTTAAGACAAAAATTTGAAGCAATTAAAAGTACAAAAAAACCTAGATTAAATAAAAGCTGGATGTGTAGTAAATTGTGTCACTTTGGCAAAACAACATTTGAGGGAACTCATATTCAACCAATAGAAGAATATAGGGACGGTCAGGTATGTAGAGTTGGTCAAACGATGACAAAGTGCGAGCAAATAAAACATGATCTTGATCTTTATGGTATCGACACTACAATGGGTTTGTACAAGAACAAGAATCATTCCTTTGGAAGTTACAAAGCTCCTGGATCACTATGACAAAAACATATTCTGTGCTTCATGCTCACTCCCACTATAGTCTTTTGGATGGGATTAGTAAGCCTTATCAAATAGCCGATAGGTGCTATAATACCGGTATTAAGACCTGTGCTATCACTGATCACGGGACAATATCAGGATGCGTACAATTTTATCAAGCCTTAAAAGCCAAAAAAATAAAACCCATACTGGGTTGCGAATTATATATCTCTAATAGAGACTCACATATTAAAGAAAAAGACAACAATAATCTGAGTCACTTTCTGGTTCTTGCTAAAAATTTAGCTGGTTGGAAAACATTGGTTAAAATTATATCAGAAACAAACAGAGTTGAAAATTTCTATCATAAGCCAAGAATTAGTTTCGACAGACTTGCACCAATGTTAGATGGTAATATCATCGGATTTTGCGGCCATCTTGGTTCTACACTTTCTGATATAGTAGAAGAAAATAGTTCAGACTATATTAGCAAATCTTTGTCATTCATTTCGCACATGAAAGAAATCTTTGGCGAAAACAATTTCTTTCTAGAAGCTCAGTTGATGGATCAAGAATTTAATCCCAAACAAAAAGACATGACCGATATTATGAGATCTTTGGGAATAAAAAGTCAAACAAAAGTTATAGCAACTCCAGATGCTCATTATTGTGAAAAGAAAGATGCGATTGATCAAAGAATTCTATTGTGCAACAATTTAAAAACAACGCTTATTGACATAAATAAAAAACTGCTATCCAATGAGGACGTGCCAATGAGTTGTTTTTTCAAATCAGACAATTTTCATATACCAGATCCAGAAGAGATGATATCTTGGCACACAGCAGAAGAAATAGAAAATACACAATATATTGACTCATTATGTGAAGAATATTCCATATTAAGCAAACCGCTACTTCCTGCTTTTAAATGTCCTAATGGCGAGAATCCAGACGAATATTTAAGACAACTATGCAGAAATGGTTGGAGACAAAAGGTTATAAATCATATTCCAGAATCAGAGCATGAAAAATATGCTGACAGAATTAAATTTGAGTTGAGCATTTTACAGGGTGCTGGTTTATCCAGTTACTTTTTAATAGTTCAAGATATAGTAAACTATGTAAAGGAGAGCGGATGGCTTCCTGGTCCCGGCAGAGGAAGTGCTGCTGGATGCTTAGTATCGTACCTTATCGGAATAACAGATATTAATCCAATAAAATATAATTTGCTATTTGAAAGATTCTATAATGAAGGTAGAAATACAGCAGATCATATATCTATGCCAGATATCGATGTTGACGTTCCTATTAACAAAAGAGAAAATATTATCGAATACATAAAAAATAAATATGGTTCTGATAAAGTATCTCAGATGATAACATTTAATACAATGAAAGGTCGAGGAGCATTAAAAGAAGTACTAAGAGTTTATGACAATATTAGTTTTGAAGAAATGAATAGAATAACTAAATTTATACCAGATGAAGCAAAAATTGCAGACGAACTTCAAGAGATGAAAGAAGATACAGGTGAGGCATCTATTATTAGATGGGCTTTAGAAAACAATGTTGACAAACTCAAAGAATGGTGCTATATTAGTGAGGATGGCTCCCTGTCCGGTCCTCTTGCTAAGAGATTTGAGCAGGCAATCAGGCTTGAGGGAACTAAATCTAATCAATCAAAACATGCGGCTGGTGTAGTTATTAGTAGTGAAAATCTAAGTTCTGTATGTCCTATGGTATATGATTCAAAAAACAAACAATCAATAGCAGGGATGGAAATGCAAGACTTAGAAGGTTTGGGGTTAATCAAATTTGATATTCTTGGTGTTGCTATGCTTGATAAAATAATGACTATATCAGACATTCTATCTAAAGGAGAATAAAATGAAAAAACAGTTTCATGAATTGGCTGTTGGTCAAAAGTTTACAGTTAATGGCGTAGAATATATTAAAACAGACGAGGTTAGAATTAGTTGTTGCAAAAGTATCAATTGCTATGCTTCAGCCGATGCTAATCAAAAAGGACATTTTCCAGGAAATACAGAAGTAACAGTAGATGGCTAATATACAAAAAATTTGCGTTTTTGATTTAGAAACGGACGGAGCAAACCCTGACCTCTGCAGTCCAGTTCAGATTGCAGCGGTCATGGTTGATCCGATGAAGTTAGAAATCATAGAAGATTCAGAGTTTAATATAACGGTTAAACCTCTTATATTAGAAGAAAAGCCCGACTATTCATACGCCGACTCTGACGTACTAGACTTTCATGCTAAAGTTAGAGGAAGTACAAAAGATAAAATATTAGAGTCTTGGAAAGAATACCAAAAACAAGAACATGGTTGGAATATGTTTATCTCATACCTAGAGATGTATCATATTCGATCAAATAGTAAAAAATCTTGTTTTAGTGCTCCAATAGCAGCAGGATATAACATTAATAGATTTGATCTCAGAATAATAGAACGTCTAAGTCAAAAGTATAACAATCTGAACAAAGAAGGACGCTCTTCATTATTTTATCCAAGAGATGTAATCGATATTATGAATCTTGTATTCTACTGGTTCGAAGGCAATAATGAACTGAAAAATTATACATTAGATAATCTAAGAGACTATCTTGGTATAGATAAAGAGGGGTCTCACGATGCTCTTAAGGATGTTAAGGATACAGCTAATATATTAATTAGATTTCTTAAACTACATAGAAATCTATCAAATAAAATTAAATTTAAATCATCATTTATTGGAACATAATTTATAATGGGTCAGGTTTTTACATTTGAGTGTGGTTGCAAATTCCCTGTCATAGATAATAATGAAAAATTTCCTAAAATAGATTTTTCACCTAAGCTTTCTAACATTAGTCTAACTTGTCAAAAAACTTGGGATTTAATATCTCTTGGAAATACCAAAGGGTGTTTTCAGCTTGAGTCCAGACTTGGACAAACAATGGCCAGGAAATTGAAGCCTCAAAATATAGAACAACTATCTGGTCTTATTAGCATTCTTAGACCAGGATGCTTAGAGGCTATGAGAGATGGTAAAAGCGTATCTAATCATTATATTGATAAAAAAAATGGATTAGCGTCCATAGATTATTTCCATCCTGCTCTTGAGCCAATCTTAAAAGATACATATTCTGAGATGATATATCAAGAACAAGCCATGTCAATAGCCAAAGAATTAGCTGGGTTTAATCTGAAAGAGGCAGATGATCTTAGAAAAGCTATCGGCAAAAAACAAGCTGATAAGATGGCTAAGGTCAAAGAAAAATTTATTAATGGTTCAAAAAACAAAGGACTAATAAACGAACAAGAAGCTGAACAAATATTCGAATGGATTGAGAAAAGTCAAAGATATTTGTTTAATGCGAGTCATTCCATCAGCTATGCCATGAATGCATATTTATCAGCATATGCTAAAGCTCATTTTCCACGAGTATTTTTTGCATCTTATTTAAGGTTTGCCAAAGACAAAATTGATCCTCAACAGGAAATAAAAGAACTTGTGAGAAATGCTATTGAAATGGATATAGATATCAGAATACCTGATTTTAGAAATCTTAATGAGCTATTTATACTGAAAGATAAACAAATATTTTTTGGATTAACAGATATTAAAGGTGTTGGACAATCGGTTTATAATAAGATAATAAATCTGACAAAAGATCAAGACGTACAATCTATGTCATGGCCACAAATACTATCAATTGTATTACTTAATATTAATTCGATAGCAAGCAAAGCATTAATTAGTTCTGGTGCATTTGATTATTTTAAGAAAAACAGATCAGAATTATTATTTGAATATGAGATATGTAGTGGATTAACAAAAAAAGAATTGACATCTTTTAACGACTATGTTTCATTAAAGAGCGATGCTGGTGTTCTGGAAATTATGAGACATATTTATGATAATACTAAATTAATAAAAGGAAGAAAAGAAATAATAAATAATTGCATACAGTCATTGATGCGTCCGCCGTATTCTTTGGTCGATAAAATTGAATGGTTGTCCGATTCAGAAAATAGTCTACTAGGAGTAGGAATTACGTGCTCGAAATTAGATGTTTATGATGTTAGTTCAGCAAACTGTAATTGTAAAACTTTCAAGACTTCCTTGCTGAAAGAAAACATTATTCTAGTAGGAGAAATATCTAATATAAATGTGACAAAAACAAAAAATGGTAAAAACCCAGGATTAGAAATGGCTTTTGTGACTATAGAAGATCAATATGGAACTCTGGATACTGTTGTATTTTTTCCAGAAATATTTTCACAATATAGATCATATTTATTTATAGGCAGCATACTGGTATTTGCTGGTAATCGCAGCAAAGCAAAGGATGGTCTAATTGTGGAAAAGTGTTTTAATCCTGTTTCTTGACACGGTGGTGGCCCAGTTTATAATATGGTAGTTGCGAGTTTTCTTTTTTACATAGGAGTTGATTTATGAATATTACATTGCTAAAGGGTAATCTTGCTAGAGATCCAGAATTACGAAATGTTAATACTGGCGGAAAGCAAACAGCAGTAGTAAATTTTACTGTTGCAGTATCACGCGAGTATACGAAGGCTAGCGGAGATAAGGATAAGATTACTTCCTTTATTAATTGCGAAGCTTGGGATAGCGGAGCCGAAATGATCGCTGAGTCATTCAAGAAGGGCGATCTTGTGATGGTAGAAGGATCACTAAGAAATGATAGCTGGGAAAAGGATGGAGTTAAGCATAGTAGTCTTAAGGTAAGAGTTAATAACTTTTCTAAGATCACAAGACTATCTAAGAATTCCAAGCAGGATGCCCAGGAACCAGTAGCGTTCTGATAAATATAGGATAACCCTTTTAAAGATATGGGGGTGCTAATAACACCCCTATATTTTTATCTTCTTATGATGAAACAAAAACTTAAAATCTTGATGTGCTCCGAAGCCAGCTTTATCAATTCTGGTTTTGGAATTTATACTAAAGAACTTCTTAATAGATTATACGATACAAATAAATACGATATAGCAGAATTTGCTTCGTATGGTTTTGTTAATGATCCTAGAGATGTTTCCATTAGATGGAAGTATTATGCCAATGCCGTTAAAGATACAGATCCAAGACACAAAGAATACACATCACGAGGAGATAACCAGTTCGGAAGATGGCGTTTTGAAAAAGTTCTTTTAGACTTTAAACCAGACGTTGTGATAGATATCAGAGATTACTGGATGACCGCCTACCAGAGAATATCCCCTCTGCGTAAATTTTTTCATTGGATATTAATGCCAACTGTAGATTCGTCTCCACAACAAGAAGAATGGATTGATACATTTTTAGATGCTGATGCTATTTTCACATATTCTGATTGGGGTGCCGAAGTATTACAGAACCAAGCTTCTGGTAAAATCAACTATATAGATACAACATCTCCGGGTGTTGATTGCAATATTTTTAGACCCAAAGATAGAACCTCAATTAGGTCGGCTTTTGGAATAGACCAAGATAGTTTTATTGTTGGATCGGTTATGAGAAACCAAAAAAGGAAATTAATACCCGAACTTTTTGCATCATTCAGAATTTTGTTAGATAGGCTAGAGGCAGATAACAACAAAGAATTAGCAAATAAAATATTCTTATATCTACACACCAGTTATCCAGATATGGGTTGGGACATACCCGAAATACTTAGACAAAATAGATTAACCAACAAAGTACTATTCACATATTTATGTAAAAACTGTGGAAGAGTTTCCTGTTCAAAATTTCAAGGACCAAGCAAAGTTTGTGAACGATGCTTATCTAAATCTAATAATTTTCCATCTGTTACTGAGGGTGTCAGTTCAGAAGATTTAAGCAATATATATAATATATTTGACTTATATGTACAATATTCTATTTGCGAAGGATTCGGGATGCCACAAGTCGAAGCTGGAGCGTGTGGTGTTCCTATTGCCACTGTTAATTATAGTGCTATGTGTGATATCGTAGATAAACTGAATGCTTATCCAATAAAAATTAAATCAGCATTTAAAGAGTTAGAAACAAAAGCCATCAGAGTATATCCAGATAATGAAGATTTAGCAGAATATATCCTGAATATAGCTTCTCAACCCAAACCGGTTCTTGATAAAAAGCGATTTGAAACCCATGAATTGACACACAAATATTATGATTGGAATAATACTTTTAAGAAATGGGAAAAATATTTAGATAGTTTGGATTCATCTGGATACAGATCAAATTGGAATACTGGAGACTATTTACAGCCATTAACTGGCAATACTGATAATATTACTAGTAATAATTTTGATAATGTGCTGCATATGTTAAATAATAATATGAAAAATGCATCAATGATTGGTAGTCAAAAAATATTAGAATTACTAAATAGCGCTGATTATGGTTTTGTTCAAAATGGACCAACTAGTATTATGGGATATAGTTTTAATGATCTTAAAGAATACATCAGAACATCCATAGATAATAATAATCAAGCAAAACAAGCAAAAGATAACAATGTTAAATTTGATGAAGATTTTATCTTATATTCAAGACTGAAGAATAAATAAACCAATGAATATCTTATATATAGGGCCGTATAGACAAAAGGGTGTGATCGGAATAACTTCTCTTTTCGTATTAGCCAATTTGTTGTCAAAGTCTAATACAAAAATTAGTGCAAGACCGATTTATCTGAATAATTGTGAACCAGTAGATATTGGTGATAGTTCCATTCTTGCTAGCGAAAAAAATAGATTTGACAATTATGATATGGTGATACAGAATGTCGATCCTAAAGAAGCAATCAAAATTCATTCTGTTCCGAAAAATGTTATTATACCAATTTTAAATGAGAGAATATTGGATGAAAACACCATCAGTAAACTTTTGGATTTTGATTTGGTTTTAACAGATACAAAAAATGCTTATGCTAGAATTGCAAATACCAATCATAAATTATCAAATAAAACCAAAAATTATGATTATGACATCCCCATGTCTTCAATACCAAAGAATAAATTTAATATAGGTATTTTAGACAATACTAAAAAATTGTATTTTATTGGTAGTTATAAACATAATGTAACCAATATTAATTATCTATGCAAGTCTTTCATCAGAAATACATTGAACAATGAATGTTCTTTGATACTGTTTTTATTTGATATAGACGCAAAAATTAAGAATGATATTGAAAGTATGATATCTAAGATATATAATGAAAACGATATAAAACACACAATCAATAGAGTTATTGTTGCTCCTATAGACTCTACAATAGATAATATACTTGTTGCCCATCAAACGGGTGATATTTTCATAGACTTACAAGACGATAATACAAATACGTTAAATAACAAGTTGGCTACTATTCTTAACAAATCTATAGTTTCATTTACTGTAGATGATTATGAGTATAATTATGATAGAAATCATTGTATATACGAAACTGGCTGCTCTGGAGTGTCATATAAATCGATAGACACAAAAATCAAAAGAGCAATATCAGATAAAACATATAGTGAAACTATAATACCATTTAAGAAACAACATATTAATAAAATTATATGAACAACATTACTAATTCTATTTTAAATATAGCATATGGTACACTAAATAATAGAATCAATATTCTTTATTCTCCTAGTTCTAGATTATTTGATAATATTATAAATGATATTGATGAGATAAATTTATTTTTTGATGGAGATGAAGTATCTGACTATTACTATGATTGTTATTTTTCAAATAACTTTTTATTACATACAAACCAAACAAAAAAATTATCAAATCAGTCCCACCTAAAAGATATTATAGGATTCCATTCTCCTCCACCATCAAATTTCAAAAAAGAAGATCTGGCGCTATTACAAAATAATACCCAAAATATACATAAGATTTTTTTTAGTGAACATGTTTTACAATCGTGGGGGTATCCTAGAGATAATAAAACAAAACTAATAAACTATGGTATTCCTATCACAGAACAATCGATTACCAGACATAAAAATGTTTTAATATTCAATTTAGAGAATAATCCTCAAATAGAATCTTTATATAATACAATATCTTCACATATACCAAATACAGATATTGTTAAGACTATCAATCCTAATATACCTATCAATAGTGTTGGAGAGTTTCTGTCTCAATATAAAGTTTGTCTGGATTTTGGTAATATAGTTAATACTATTTTTGCAATGTCTTGCGGAGTAGAATGCATTTCGCCCATAACAAATGACCAAGACAATCCTCTTATGCATAGCGTTAGGGATTTTAACGATATATTAACTTTATTAACAAATATTCTATCAAATAATACAGATAATCAAATAAGACAAGAAGGTTCCAAACTAATCTATTCAAAATATGATTACGATACTTTTAAAAATAATATGGTAGAATATATAACCAATCTTAAAAAGAATGAGATATTTTTATTATGAACAGACACTATAATATAACATATAAAAACTATGTACCGAATAGTTCTAATAATCTAAATATAGATTTATCTGAACTAGATAAAATAATTAATCACTCAGCAGACGGCATCTATTGTTCCTGTTTAAACTATGTAAAAGTTGAAGAAATAGATAATATTTTTAACACACTAATTAATAAGGTTAAACCTGGTGGAACAATATTATTTAGTATATTAGATATGAAAACTTACGCAAATAACTTTTTGCACAATAAGATAAGCGGACAAGAATTTTTAAAAATTAATAGTAATGTACAATCAATATTATCTACAGAAGATATTTATACTAAAATAGATACAAATACCTTTAAAATCAAACAAGTTCTACAAGAAGGTGGCACAATTGACTTGGCTATGGAAAGGATAAAGATATGAATAACATTAATACATCCTGCAAGAAATGCTACTTTGCTCAAGAAGCATCCTCTGAAAAATCTTGTGAATTTTATATACCCGATGCAGTATCCAATGCTAAAAAAATAGAAATTATTGATAATTACAACTATATTCATAATTATTTATGTAAATACGGTATATCAAATGATAAGGCAAACGAGATCGAAACAAATAAAAATGATATTAATATAAAAGAATATGCAAAAAATAGAGTTGCGCCCAAGTACGATCTCTTTTATATAGCAGATATTACGGATGATATAGAAAATATCTGTAATCAAATTATAAAACTAGAGATAAAACCAGAATGTATAAATCTAGCATTTAGAATGGGTCATGACATGGGAAAAATCCAATCAGTCTGTGACAGGATATTGGGTAAAAGTGTCGCTTGGAAATTGCATTACTTTTTAGAAGATAAACAAGATTATGAAATTTTACAAATTTCTACCTCAACCGATGAGAGATTGTCATCTTGTCAATTTATATGGATAGTCAATAGAGAAATTTTAGAATTAGCTATCAAAAAAGATAGTATAAATAGAATTAATTATATAGTAAATGTTGATCAACCAGATTTAGCTATACTAATGAGTCAATCATCTTCAGATTATTTTTATGGTATATTTCTAACAATAGAAAATATGAATGGAATATATAAAAATATTAGTGCTAATTTAGGTGAAGCAATCAAAGAATCGTACATGGATAATATATCGTATTATGATTAATGCTCTAATACTGGTACCTGAAATCACGAAAGGAATGAAATCCATAGGATCAAAATCCTTACTTGAGATTAAAAAAAAACTATCAGTATTAGACTATCAAATACAATCAATCAAAAATATAGATAAAAGTATCAAAATATCAGTTTGTACAGGATTTGACTCCGAAAGAATCATTGATAATATTAATGACAACCATTCGAATATTAGCTATGTATATAATGAGAATTATAAAACTACCAATCAAGCGTATTCCATCAAGATATATCTAGAACAAAATACAAACTGCGATCAACTTCTTATTGTTTCTAATGGTGTTTTATTCAAAGATAAATGTATTACCAAGACTATGCTAAATAATGAATGCAAAGTATTTCTACTAAATAAAACTCGTGAAAATTTTAATCTTGGATGTTCAACACAGCACCATTTTGAATATTTATTCTATGATTTACCAGAACTATGGTCAGAATGTATCTTTTTGAACAAAGAAGCATTGACAGTATTACGAAATTTATTTACAAGTAACTATACAACACAAATGTATCTTTTTGAACTAATTAATGAAATGATTAATCAAAAAATAGTATTTAAGAAACAATATATAGACAAAAAATCAATTATGAAAATTTGTAATTTAAAGGATATAGCTAAAGCCAAAAATTTTATATGAAAACCTTATTAGTACAAAACTCTAAATCTAAATTCATACAAACCAGTATGTACTGCACCATCCCTGATACTAATATCGTGGGAGCTATTATTGACAATAATCTATACAAAACATATTATTCATACAATCCAACACATGCTATATTTTGCGCAAATAAAATTACTGAAGAAATTATTCAATTTATATCTGATTTTTCTGCCACAAAGATTAAGTGTTTCATATATCATGAAAACTTATCTTTTGAAATTCTTGATCATCTCAAAGAACTATCAGTAACTCATATTAGCACCATCAAAATTAAACCAGAGTACAAATCCGTTTTACTACCTAAAAATTTAGTTAATACTAAATTATTTTATAATGACGAGTCTATTATTAAAAATGAATCAATAGTGTGTTTCATAGACGGATACGAAACTATTCCAGAGACCATAAATAATTACTTATATCCTAAAACTACTATTCCGATAAAACTATTTAATAACTATAAGATCCAACACTATCAGAATCTTGGATTGCTAGACGAGCCAAATAAGGGAAATGTCCTACAGTCAAACAAATATTATTTGTCTCTAGAAAATAATAAAAATGACTATTCTTTAGAAGCTAGTATATGTGGCAGTATCATTTTAGATATAGGTAATATACAAAACTATACAGAAGTGACGTACAAGGAGCCAAAAGATTACAAAGATTGCGCAACTTTTATCCAAGAAAGTATTTTAATATGAATGATGTAGGCTTTGTATTGGTTAAAATTTTTAACGATGATGTACACGATACTATACTTTCTACTATTAAAGAGGTAGAAAAAAATAATCCATATAATCAAACTGTTGTATTTAACAGTTATTGTGATAAGTCTAATGTATATAACTTACCGATACTGCATCTGAGTCAATCTCAATTTTTCAATGGAACACTCTTTGTATTTGATTTACCCAGTGTTATACTTACTAGTAAATTTCCTAATCTAAAAAAGAGAATATTATATACTGGAGCATTACCTTGGGCAACCAATCCTGGTACAAGATACGACGAGTGGCGTTCTCTTTATGATCAAAATTCATTAGATATTTTAGTTAATGATATTGATACTTATAATATATACAATATATGCTGGAAAAAACCAATAGGAATATCTGAAAGGTTCAATTATGAAGAAGTCTCAAAATTCATATGATAAATTATCTGATACCGATAAATTAAAACTTATAACTGATCTTTATGTTAATGAAAAACATAGCTTTGCTGATATAGCATCTATGCATGGAACATATGCTAATAAAATAAGAAGAGATGCAAAAAAATTTAAATTAGAAATAAGAGATAAATCAGAAGCGCAAAAAAATGCTTTAAAATCTGGTAAGCATACTCATCCCACCAAAGGTAAACAGCGCTCAGAGTTTACAAAAAGCCAAATCGGCAAAGGCGTTATGCAGTCCTGGGATGAACTTACAGAAAAAGAACTTGCTGACAGAAAAAAGAAAGCAAAGTTAAATTGGGATCAACTAGATCACGATAAGAAAATTTATATGCAGCAATCTGCTATTAAAGCAGTTAGAGAAACCAGTAAAACAGGATCAAAATTAGAAAAATTCATTCATAAAAAACTGTTAAGTATTGGATACCAAGTTCAATTTCATAAAGAACAATCATTGGTAAATACAAAGTTGCAAATTGACATTTTCTTACCTAGTATAAATACGGCCATCGAAGTGGATGGACCATCTCACTTTGAGCCAGTATGGGGAGAAAAAAGTTTGGCTAGAAATGTTGGATATGATCAAAAAAAGGAAGGATTAATCACAGGACGCGGATGGCATCTTATACGAATCAAGCAATTAAAAGACTATTCACCAACAAGAGCATCTGAAATTGTTAACAAGTTAATTCCGATATTAGATAATTTATCACAACAAAATGTGCCACAAAAAATTAATATAGAGGACTAATCATGGCTAAAAAGGACAAAGTTGAAAAAATGGAAGAAGCAAAAATGGATACAGTGGAACAAAAAAAGATTCCAAATATGACCGATTTAGAATGGACCGATTATGTATTAAGTCTATTATCTGATGATGAAAAAATTAATGGTAATCCTACAACAGACGGATTAAGAAGAGTATTTGAAATAGCATTAAATTGTAAAGTTGTAGTATCAAGTTCCAATGTTGTTCAAACCCCTGATCCAAATAACGAAAAACGAGCAACCGTGGTTCATACTCTGTGCTACCATTTAAATGGCGGGACTCCAGAGACTAGTCATTTAAATATGATAACTGTGGATGGCGCCGCGGACGTTTATTGGGGTAATTGCGACAAGGTTTATAGGAACCATCCCGTCGCTGTGGCAGAAACACGAGCAGAGGGCAGAGCATTAAGAAGAGCTTTGAAACTGAGAAAAGTTGTGGCCGCCGAAGAATTGGCCAAAGATATTGAGGATAATCCAGATAATAGTAGCGTATCTAAAATTAGTAATAATCAGATTAATTTTATTGACGTTATGTCTCAAAGACTTAATATAAATGTGGTTAAGTTATTCAAAAATAATCAATTACCCACAGATAATATCTACTCTATGTCTCATGACGATGCTGTTAATGTTATTAGATTATTGTCAAAATACCAACAGAATATATCAGAGATATCAGAAGATATTATGGGCTACTCTAGCGATTGGAAATAATTATGAAAGTTTTATATAAAGCAAGTGATAAGCTAACTTTTGAACTAGAAGGTTCTGGTCAAAAAGAGATATTTAAAGAACTAGCACTAATCCAAGAGATTTTTGCAGAAGAAAAATGTGGACTATGTGGAAGTACCAATCTAAGATTCATAGTAAGAAATGTTGAAGGCAACGATTATTATGAATTAAGATGTGCTGATTGTGGTGCTATTCTGGCATTTGGTCAACACAAAAAAGGTGGAACATTATTCCCGAAGCGCAAAGATGACGAAGGAAATAATCTACCTAATAAGGGTTGGCATAAATGGACAGCAAAAGATAAGAACTAGATTTCTTTTTTCCATTTGCCAATAGGACACTCTTGGTTTTTGAAAAATAGTTTATTCTTAAACTCTGCATTACGAACAACTCTGCATCCGCATTGTGAACAAGAATTTTCTATGAAGTATTCACAAGCTTGACATACTTTGTATCTTGATTCTATTTGTTCAGATGAACAGAATAAATCGGACTCTATATCCGGTTTAATCTCCGGTATATATGAACATATAAATGGCGGAGGCCCGTCATAAGACACAATTATCATGCCGCACTTTGAGCACTCGTATTCGTCCACACCTATCTGGATAAATTCACAAAGATTATTCATATTCGTATGGTATTAATTCCCATGGGAAATGACTTGGTGCAACGCTCGCCTTATTTTCTATCTTATCAACACTACCAAAAAATGCCCTAAAGGTCATCTCGTTCTGTAATTTAAAAAAGTCCGGTAATGTTGCTGGTGCGAGCCTATTAAACTCGGTACCATCTCTTTGTAATGCTGTCCAAATATACAAACTATTGTTAATATTACCATAGACTTCTGTTAAATCAACCTCAAATGGTATTAGATCCATAGTTTTAGCAGAGTCGGGTCTGAATTCTGCTTTTGATCCATATCTATATATCGTTGAAAGTAAATCAGCACCTCTTAGTAGTCTTGGAACTCTTTTTACCATAACTGATAAGTCATTAACTTGATCCAAATTAACTATATTCTGTATCCTTGTTGGTTTACCTACTCTTTTATCGCTTGATACAACAAGACCTTTTCCTGGTGGACTTCCTATATTTGTTTGGCATCCGGGCATTCCTGGCAGAGTTAGAGTATCTCCAGATTGATCATTTCCTTGATTTTCATTGGTGAGTGGTACCCAATAGGTTTCTGTGGATTCTACTGTAACTTCTTGTCCTGGCCCTAATAACATATCCATAGTTTGATCACCATTAATATTAAACCATCTTTTTTTCTCAAATTTAGTCCAACCAGTAATAGCGGGATATTCAGATACATATCTTGCTTTTTCTTGATCTATTTTATTAGTACTAATACTATAAGTATATTCATCAACAGATGAGGTTAAATTTTCATCATTACCAAAAACATAACTTATTTGCTGTCCTGGTTTGGTAGTAAAAAATGGACAAATATTATTATCTACATAAGCTGTAGTTTGAAGAAGTAAAGGATTCGCTTCTTGACATTTATAAGTTGTAGATATTAATACTTTAGGATTACTTTCAAAATCTTGAAAACAAGACTGTTTAGGATCTAAATTAATCCAATAATGATCTTCGTTTACTTTTCTATAATAGATGTAAACAGGACCATATGACGTTCCGTCAATACCAGAGATTACTGGTTCTACTTTTGGTAAAATATTAGGAGATATTCTTCTCGGATCAGCTATTGGTAAAGTAGATTTTAGTTTATATCCAGTAGGAGCAATTTTGATTGCTTGTTCTTCTAGTAATTGAATTATAGAATTGCGCTCATCATAAAGTTCTTTTATTTTCTTATATGTTTTCTTTTTATTGCAGGCTCCTTGATTTGCTGGTGATTGAGTATAACAATCAATAGGATCTTCTTCTAGCTTATTATAGTGTTTTTGTATATACTCTAATTTAGAAGAATTTAATATTATTGATGTTCCACCAGCTGATCCTACTGATGATTCTAAATTAGTATCTATTCCCGTACTTTCTATTGTTGCTAATCTATTAACAATCCAAGAAAATTCTGTATCTGTTATAGATTTCATTGGCACATATTCGGTATAAACATTTTCTATTTCTAACTCTCCTTTTACCACCTCTGCTGGAAGAATAGGATTTATACTTCCAAAGTTTTGGTGATCTGTTCTTATGATACAAAAATTATTTGGAATCTCATTATTACAAGAAGATTGTTCTATAGCATCTATAACTATTTCAGAATTTGCACTATCGTCTGTGTTTGATTCTATATAGAAAAAATCTTTATTGGTTCTTTCTTTTCTAAATCTAAGATTCAAACTATTAAACTCTTCTTTTGAATAGCTAAAACCATAACAATAAGTATTTGTATATTGGTTAAGATATGTTAAATTGGAATTAGTATCTTGAAAAATTTTAATATTATTGTGTTTTATTTTATCATTTTCTCTATTATTAAATACATCATATATACTTTGTAATGAATTAAAATGTAAATTATTTGATAACATATTTTTATTAACAAATAATGACATATCTCCATACGAACCAACAGAATGTGTGGTTGGGGCTATGCTAACAGTATCATCAAAAACATTATGATTAGCCGAGTCTAATCCCCATATATTATATCCTTTAGATTTTTTATCTTGTATTGTAGTTTCATTTTTAAATGCTAAAAATAATACAATATCATTAGTTGGACATAATTTTTGAAATGATGACATATTATGATCCATTACAAATAATGAATAGTATCTATTATCTTTAAAGATTAATCCCTTTTTAACAATTTTAGATACTGATGTTATTGGACTATCTGGATCATATAATCTATCATCTTTTTGGAAAATATCGTATGGTACTTTGCTAGGAATCAATATTGTAAATTTTTGACCAAAATCCCCATCATCTATAATATTATCTTTTCCTAGCAATACATTATGTTGTAAAAAATGATTACTAGTTTGACATAATCGAGTTGCATCAGTCTCTAATGATGGCCATACTCCGCCACTACCATTAACATCAGCAGAAATAGCGACATACGTATCATTTATAGTATCACATCGAACAATACCACTACCGGTTTTAGGATCAATTTTATCATTTGGATTAATATTATTTAATTTTATTCTAACTATATCCCCTTCATGTATCATTACCCCTCTATATACCATTGGTAATATCATACCAGAAGGAAATTCTGGATCACCCGATTTTGATTCACAATCTTGTACTATTGTTTTAATGAATTTAGGATCAACCAAATCTTCATAAGAATTAACAATACTGAAAGAAAAATCTAGATTATCTTTAGACAATCTAAGAAATTTATATCTATCAGGTTTTAATATCGGAGTATTTTCATATTTAAATATGGAAGCTTCTGCACTATACCACAATGAATTTGGTTTTTTAAAATTGATTAACATTTTTTCAGGAGAACCAAAAGGATATTTGGCAAAACTCGGAGAGTATATTTGTCTACCCTGATTAGTTAATTCTTCTGAAAATGCTGATTCTTTAAAATAGTCAAAAATAGCTCTATAAGCAGGATTATTTACCGCCATATCTAATCCCGCTAATGCTCCAACTAAAGTTCCTCCGGTTAAAGCTCCAAAGGCTGCCAATCCAGCGATTATCTGCACTAATGCATAAGTAGGGAATACTGGGGGTTGAATCATAACACCTTGTCCAGTAGGATCATCCTGTGATGTTAAACATAAAGCAGAATCTGCTATGGAACAATATGGAGCATTATAGTTGGCTATTGGTAGTAAATGTTTTAGGTGCGTTAAATCGGCAATATAACTGTATCCAGGATAGGATGGATCTTTTTTATAATCTATTAACGATAATGCATCATTATTACCATAAGAGGCTAAACTTGGATTGGTGTTAGGAATAGGATCTCTAGTTGGGCCAACATGAAGAATTAACTCCCAATTGCATAGTGAATTATATAACAAATGCGATTTGCTTTTATTCTCTGTGGACTCAAGACCAGAAATATATTTGCTATTAATTGTTGAGTCTAACACATTCATGTCATCTTCTTCATCAAGAACCATAATATTTAATGTGAATGTTGTTTTTCCATCTAAATCTCCTTCTTTCTGTTTTGGTGCTCTTTCTGGACATGGCCCATCGGTTGGTCCTTTGTTTCTAAATAATGAGTTTGCAACAAACTTGCTAAAAGTAGCATTACCAACATTTAATTTATTATGTCTTATAACTGAAGAATATTCACAATGTTGTCTATCAGAATATCCGGTAGATGCTATAGTAGGCAATAGCTCATCATTTGATCTGATAATATTTTGTTCTCTATAAATTTGTGCGGTCATGTGATATTCGTGGCTTAATGGATGATCATACCCCGGTCCTAGCATATTCATATCAGATGCCGTATTAAACTTAGATGCATGATCTGAAAATTTAACACTAAAATTATAGTTATTATTTTGTAATGATTCCTGATTTAACAAAAATAACTTAAACTTACCGCCAGCTTGCTGTGAGTCTCCTGTTGGTGGACTATTCATACCAACTAAATCAGTTATATAATTTTCAATTTGACTATTATACAACGCCCCACTCAATGAAGCATGTCCTGGAGAATAATTGCCAAAAAATATCCTTGGATCAAGAGTTTGATCTAGGAATTCTTTATTATTTCTTAATGGAGACGACGGAACTGTAGAAGTAGAAGAGAAACGTGCTGCTTGCTCAGAACTAACTAAATCAACATCTAACCACACAACAATATTTTTCGTATTAACATAATTCAAAAAATTTAATTTTACTTCAATATCTTTAATTCCGAATCCATTCACTCTCGGTATTCTGAAGTGTTTTCTTCCATCTGCTGATGCTATTTTTTCGGGAAGCGAATGAGGCCCGGTAACTGCAAAAGAATAAGAAAAATTTGTTTGTGTTTGATCAGTTAAAAATTCATCACTAACTATAGGATGATTATTGGTGGCTGGATACTCTATCGGTTTTGGTTTTCCTCCAGCTAGTATTCTATAGCCATGGTTAGAATTAGATCTATTTATTTGTATATCTACTAAATCTTTATGTTTCTGATTTTCATTATATAGTGTTGTGCTTCCACCTTCGGTAGCTGGGCCGCAATCACATTCTGGATCCCATTGTATATCTCTGGCTATTCCAAGAGTTATAGAGCTAGAAAAAACTTTAGGTTCTATAACATTAGCCAGAGAATTCACTGATCCTGGTCGTAGTCTTGTTATTTGTGGACCAATAAAACTAAAAGAGTCCCTAGCTCCGGGGTTAAATTTTAAAACTCCACACCTGTTAGCGTGAATAGCATAATCTGTTCCTCCAGAGCATGAAATCCAACCACTATTCGGATGCAAAACCCCCTTCTTGAACGGTATAACAAGTCCTGTTCCAGTAACAGTGACAGCTTTTTGATAGCAAACTTTCCAAGTTGATGGATCTACATTAGCTCTATAGTCTAATTTAAAACCAGTTATAGGAGGCAAAATTGCTGAAGCACCAGAACCAGCTACAATACCATTATCTTGTGTTGACACATTAGGTTTGGTTAATCCATTAATATTTACTCCAATTGAATCGATAAAAGATTTGCTGTATCCTCCATAATTTTTAATTTTTGGAGCTTTTGTTGTACTAATAGTTGGGAAATCAAAACCGCCATAATCAAGATTGCATTTTGCCATATTACGAGCCGTATCCCATTCGTAATATCTTAAACTAAATCCTTCTGGATATTTATTGGCACGTATAGTCTTATTAAAATTGTAATTACTAGTATTTATAACATTTCCCTGGCTATCTGTACTAGATATTTTTACATTAACTTTTCTACTTTTAAGCTTTGGAATGTACATACTAAAACATTGTGAGCATTCATCATTATTATTAGTTCTTATTTTTTCTAACCAAATTGAATGTAGTTTAATAGTGGTATTATTTGGTAAAAACTCTAACCTTAATGATCCCTGAGAATTATATTGATAATCATTGGCAAAACTAAATATATAATCACTAGATAACGAGTATACCTCATCCTGTGCTAGATTACCAAAAGACCCGATATATTCTCTGACAGAAAAATCCGTCTTAACAGGATAAACCACCCCATGATAATTGCTAATGGCCAACTTATTAATTTTTGATGTATTAGATGTTACTTTATCTTTATCCAAGATTAGTGGTTCCATTTCATCTAATAATAATCTATTATCTTTAGGCGGTGGATCTACCCATACTTTATATTCTTGATCCCAATATCTCAGATAAGAAACTACATTAGCCATCATTCCGCCATTTCCATCAGGAACCAATTGTCTACCATCAACAACATAAACTGTTTTTTGTTTTTTGAAAGTTCCGAATGGAGTCGCTACCATACATTGAAAAATATATCTACCAGTATAGTTTGTATAGAATACAACTGAATTAGATGTGCCCGATAATAATTCATTTTTACCAAAAGTACCTTGAGGTCCAGATATTTGTTCCCAGAAAAAAGAGATTTGACCACTAAGGTATGACTCAAGAAGCAGCACAGAAAATTCATTATAAGAGCGCTCCACTCCTGCAAAAGTTATAGCATTTAGAGATATACCTTTTTCTAATAGAAAAGAACAATGTGATTTTTGTGGATCGGTAGAAAGTGAAGTCTCTACAAAATCATCTATTGGCGTACTATAAACGAAATCATAAAAAGTCTTGTTATTTGACCTAATAGTATCATTAGCATTGTCATTATAATAACCTCCACTAGTTCTATATTGTCCTGGAATTTCTCCCTTATAAACTAAACTCGGACACAGAAATGAAGACTCACCAGTACTAGAGTCATAATACAATGGCTTACCAGCATCATACAGAGGTATACTATTTTTTTTCTGATTATTAACTAATATATTAATATTACTATTAAATTCATCTAATTTTGTTTCAAATTTTGTATTACTAAATGTTATGTTTTGATTATTATAAACTTTTTTATTGTTGAAAGTTTTATTACAGTATGAGTCCATTACTTGACTAATTACTATTCCAGTATTATCAAATTTTAAAATATCTTGTTTTGCAGAAACTGCTGCATTGGAGGTTATCAATAAATGAGCCCCATATTTTACAATTAATTTATTAAATAATTCTGATGCACTATGGATAATGTTATTATTGATAGTATGTGTATTAAATTTTGTATCTAAATATAAAGATTTATTACTATTATCTGTTGTTGTATTTTGCAATAATCTACTAACATTCAATAATAGGAGTCTAAAATTTTTAATTTCTGTTGCTATGGAAGAAGAATTTCCATTTGCGGTATCTCTTGTACTCTCTGATGATACATAATTTTTAATTAAGTTTCTTATTTCAGGATAATCTAGAGCCTCGATAGAGAAATTTCCAATAAATGGACTTGTACTTAAAGCATGCGCTATTCTTTTATAGTTTCTGGCTTTTCTTAGATTTTTACGGAAAAAAGATCTTTTTTCATCTAGTGTTAGTATTCGATATATAGCAGCGTATTTACTGTATAAACCTGATGAAATATATGATCTTGATGATATACCATTATTTAAAGCCTGTTCCTTATCTTGTTCACTATTATGATAAAAAAAGCAGTCACCATCTGGTATCCATAAAGTGACATCTGTATTTAAACTGCTACTAAAAATATTATTATTTTGTATAAGATATCTTTCAGATTGATTATTGGAGGTATATTCAACAGAGTATCTGTCTGCTAATTGAAATACTGGATTAGATCCTAGATCAGAGACTTTGATATTGGTTGTGCCTTGCTCTGTGTTAAATACCCATGCTCCATTTGTTAGTGTTTTATTTTGAGCATCTACTCTATATAGAGTACTATCATCTACTTTTATATAGATGGCGCCATCCAAGGCATTCTTTTTTACTAGTCTTGTTCCTTTTGGAAAATAATCTATAGACATAGCAGCACCAGACGATCCATTACCCAATGTATTAGGATTTAATTCATCGTTTTTCCTAAACCATCCGAGTATACCGTAATATACCGCATACGGAGTATTATCTCCGTTCAAAAACCAATCTATAGACATTACAGAGTTTGTTGCTGTCCAACTCTTAAATTGAGGAGTAAAAGATATAATATTTTCTATTCCCAATTTTCCACTAGTTAAATTAGTATTGCTATTATAACAACTACCATGATTTGATAATAATTTATTATTTACATAAGTATCATTATCAATAAATAATGGTTGCCATATATCTTTATATGTTCCAGAAATCTGGACATCAACCATACTACTAAGGCTACTGGTATTATATGTAATGTTATATGATGAACCATTATCATATATTATACTGCCAGCATTTAATCTATAATTTACTAAATCATCTAATAAAGAGTGTTTAATAATATTACAATTACTAGTTTTGTCCACTATCCTTGAATTAAACATTATTTGATTGCCGTTAGTGTCCACTTTCCATTTATGAATGTAAATATTGCTATAGCATTAGAAGGTGTTGTAAAACCCAAAGGATTATCAAAATTAACAGTCATGGTCGGAACCATTCCGGCTCTCCTTCCGGGAACATAATGCATATCAATAATAGCTTGAGTAGCACTACTAATTTTCCCCTTAACAACTAATGATGGTTTGCTTACTGGTTCGTAAAATCCTGTTTTGCCATTGTATCTACAAAATAGTTTTGTTCCTCTTGGTGCAGAATATCCTGTTTTATCTCTAATATATATTAGTCTTCTATATCCTTGTCGTAAAGGTTCATTGCTAAATTCAAAATCATCTATATATGCTCTGGTAACATATGTTTCATCAAAATCAGGTTGTTTAATTAAATCCTCTTCTAGAGTAGCATATATCATTCTGTAAATATATTTTCTAGTACTTTTTTTATCTAAAAATGTCTTTAATGTGGTAATATCATTACTATTACTAAGAATATAGGGTGGATCAATTTCTTCTGAACCTCCTGCTGTCCAAACCATTCTGGATTTGTCCCAAAATAAATCAATAGGACCAACTTTCCATAGGTCAGGTCTTTCTGCCCAATTAAGATAAAAGTCATTTAATTTGACCTTATCTGACCATCTTCCTCCATTCCTTTTTTGAGTTTTACCTATTATACTACCTTTAAAACCAGCAGTATAATTATTCGCTGCTCCAGGATCAAAGCCACCATCTGAGTTATAGTCATCTTCAATTTTTGTTGTTGTTACATCTGTTTGATTTATTTGATCACTTGTTAGATTATTCCAAGATTCAGGCAAGTTTTGGTAATTAAAAGTTTTGGCAAAAATATTAGTATTTCCAGAAATAGTAAATAATTCTCCTATAGATAATGTACCATATTTTTTAGTAGCTCCTGCTGTTACCTTAAGTTTAAATCTTTTGGGTCTCCCATAAAGATCATATGCTAACGGCTCATCTGCCGCATTTGGTACAGGGTATCCTTCGTCGTCATATCCCCATGAATGTAATGTTAATGGTCCTCTTAATCCAAAAAATCTTTGATTGGTTTCATATAACATATTCAATCCATCGCCCGCCTGATCTCTTATATTATATAAAGCAGAATCATAGTTATAATAATCTAAATTAGCTGGAGGAACTCCATTAGGATGATTGGTGTGTGCTCTTAAATTTCTACTAGTTTCTAAACTATAACTTATTTGATTCTGAGGCACCGAACCTCTTGCAACAATTTCTATACAGTGTCTTAGTCTATCTCTAAATGTTCTTTGTGTTACTCCATCTGGCAATACTGACATAGAAGATATATCATCATGTAAACCCTCCGGATGCGCCCCGGCATAATTTTGACTATTAGAATTTTTAAATTCTCCATAGGGAACCACTATAGGATTTAGAGTTATAAGATTAATTGGAATATCACTATCTGGTATTATTTTAGCATTTAATCTTTCTGATGGATTTCCGCATTTATCACAAACTATTGATGTTGTAGTTTCTTGTCTATTTCCATTATTATTGTATCTTACAACTTTTAAACTTCTAACCTTAGAACCTCTACAAAATGGACAATTATTAGTATTGTGCAAAGAGAATGAAAAAGTAGAATTTTTAAATGTTGGATAAAAAGATATTGGTGATAATAATCCATCAAGACTCATGGCGGATTGCATTCCATAATTTTTATCTAATTGATTTTGTAATTCTTTTCTCTGAAATAATTGTACGGTGGACGTTACTCTTGCAATATTTTTTAAACTTGTTGATGAACTATCAGTTGTCAAATTACTAGACGGTTGACCAACATCAGAGCTAGGTACTAGTTGCCATTTTGTAGCGGCAGATGAACGTGTATTAAAATCGCCAGGACTACTCGATAAAGAGAAATCTTCTTTTATTGCTGGCGTCCTTGATGGCTCATTGATTAAAGGAGATGCTTGTCCAACAAGAACGGTACTAGGACTCCAGCTAAATAATTTGGATGATAAATCTGAGCTTCCAAATTGAGCTTTATTTAATCTTTCTTGTAATAACAATTCCCTTTCATTATGGCGTAAATTACTAATTTCTTGACTAATTTGAGCAATCTGTTTTCCTCGTTTAAGATTAATAGCATTGGCTCTTTTAATTCTGTCTGTTTCTTCTTTATTGAATAATCCTAATTTTCTAGTATATGTTCTAAAAGCATATGTAGTAGATATGCCTTGTTGACCAACACTAGTTTGTAAAGCTGTTATAATTGGTCCATCAAAAAAATAACTAGGATTTTTTAAATCTAAAATTGTGTAAATAATTGTTTGTTTATCAGTTCCATCTGATGAATTTACTATGCTAGCTCCTGGAATATATGACAAATCAACCACAGCAGTGGGTGGATTGTATTTGGCATCAGTATAAGCGTAACCACTAACAACTATGTCATGTAGTAATCCTGTATTCGCTAATGCAAAATTACCACCTATATTAAATAATGGTAATCCTGGCATTTCTAATTGAGCTGTCTCTACAACATTTTGATAATTTATTTTTGTTTGAGCTTCTTTGTATGCTACAATATCTAGCTGATGCATACCTCCATAATTCCAAGGAACTAAATCTTCATCAAAATCAATAGCAATATTAGAAATAAGATTATTTAGTGCCTTATCAACTTCTATCTGTGTTGTTGAACGACTGCTATAGGAACAAGTAACAGGATATGTGCTTGACTGAGTTACTGTTTGTCCAGATGGATATATGCCTGTTCCTTCTAGGGCAGGATAATTTGTCCATGGTCCGTAAACAAATTGATTAGATTTTATAGGAATACCAGCAAAAAATGGGTGAGCAGCTTTTGGGGCCAATTCAACGTTATTTGCAGTATGATTGGATGATACTGTATATAGTCCTAGAAAATAAGGATTATCACTATCATCAAACACCAAAGGACTTATATAATTTAACATGTATCTTATCCAATCAAAATCCCATGAACTGAATAAAGTGGTTTTTAGATATAGTATCAAATCTTCCGCCGCAATATTTGCAATAACTGTTCTGTTAGGATCTTTTGCATTTTCTTCGCTACTAATATTTAATTCCAAACCAGGAGAATCTACTAGTATTCTTGCTCCTTGAAGATTCACAGGATCTAAAAATACAAAATTTTCTTGCACAGATGTCGGTACGTATACTTTTGATCTTGGTAAAGATCCATTTGAATCAACCAATAATTTATTCCAAGCATCATATGCGCCAACATTACCGTTTAGCGTGATATTAGTTAGATTCTCAAAACTAGTTAACGAGGTGGGTATACTGGAGCTTCCCTTTTTTTGATTCACAACCACATATTCATCAGATTGTAAAGATGCTATATTTAATGACGGAAATACATAACTATTAGCACAGTTAGTAGTTTTATATTCATTTAGTGTTAACCAACTATCAAAACTAAAATATGGATTAGCTTGTTCTTTAATAATCTCTTGCATAGGTGTGGTTTTACTAGCAGCAACACATTTTGCTTCTCTAATATAGTCATAATTAGAATTATTATTATATCCTAATATTGGTTTTATTTTACCGTATTCATCGCTCAAAACCATCCACTCCATTCCGCCAACAACCATACTATCATCAATTATATTTCCATATTCTTCCCAAGCTCCATCATTTGTTGGAGTATAATTATATCGTAAATTACCTCCACCATTAAAAATATATCCATATCCTATATTGGTAGGAAAAGCATATGGTGTTAAATTTTCTTCTCTATAGGATCTTACTTGATCAGCAAAAACCATATATTTTTTACCATAATTTTTTGCAATATCGGTAATAAACTTATGAATAATTTTTAGATCCTGTAATGCTTTTTCTTGAATATATTGACTACCATCATTTTTATCAGGATAAGCTGCTGTTGGATAAAGTTCATCTCCAGCAACGTTTGGCCCTAATAGCTTCCAGTACCAATCTGTTTCTTGTGCGGCTGCTTTGCTAGCCTCTGCAGCATCAAGTCCCATATTGTCTCGTAATTGATTTCGTGTTCTGATATAATATGCTCGTCTTACTAATTCTATTAAATCTGGTTTGTATGTTTTAGCCAATGAATATACTAAATAATTATCAAATCCCGCAATAGCGGCTCTTATCTCGCTCTCTGTTAATACAAAATATTCTACAGGATCATACGATGATAATAGTCCTAAATTGTCGTAAGTTGTTGTTGGAGGATCTAGATTTGCGGTTTTGGGCAAATCGAAGCTAGCCCCTGACTCTAGATATGCTCGATTAATTGGTACATTTAATTTTGGGAGTTCGGATACTCTTATAATAATTGATATTTGAGCAGTCCATGTGTCGTACCAAACTGGTCGTATTCTTCTGAATTCTGTATTAGTATTATTATTTGCATCAACTTTTAATGCTACTTTATTATCTAAAACAAAACCAAAAAATGGACATATATTATCTAAATATAATGGAAACCATCGTCCATTAGCGCCGGATGCAAAATTACTACCATGATTACGTTTTATTGATTTTTCATAATTACCATAATTTACAGATATACTATCTCCAAGTTCTGTAGTTTGCCATCCAAGATCTTCACTACTAAAATCTTTATTCCCACCATTTTTTTGGATTTTATCTTCATCTTTTAAAATGTTAACATATGATGCTTCAACCCGATTGGCTGTTCCTAAATAGTCTGATATCATAGGATTTCTTGAACTATTAAAATTAGGAAATCTGACTTTTCCGTGTCCGTATGGATTATTTAATGCTGGAAGAGCATTTCCCACGGAAGCTCCAGCAGACAAAGAATAGTAATTAACAAATTTTTTAGTTCTAGGATTTAATATAAAATTATTTTGGCTATATGCTAATCTATAACTTTTAACTTGGTATAATCTTTGTTGATTTCCTCCAACTAATAAACATCTGCTAGGGGTATCATTTTTTTCTTTCCCTGTTGTATTAGATGTAATAGCATAATTATTGCATTCTAATAACTTTATAGTATTTTCAATAATACTAGTACTTGGTTGTTTTAATCTAGATATTGCTTTTACTTTAATAATATGATATATTTTTTGATTATAAACTCGTGGTATCATTTCTATATTGAAATCACATCCTGCCCTATCTCCGATATCATTTAATAAATCTGTTATACTGAGAAATGGTCCTGGTATTTTTATTTTATCTGATAATCTTTTTGTTGTTCTGGTAGAATCTGTATATATAACATCATGTAAATCTAAAACAAATTGACACCTTGGACTACCTGTAGTAGATGCCGTCATAGCATTAAGAGCTTGTGGATATATTACTCCAAATTGATTGCATGCTGCATTTATTGGTTCGTATAAATTTTGATTATCCTCTCGTTGCATACACTTTGATATTATTCTGCCAAAAGGAGAAAATGCTCGCTTTACAGCATGGTCAACTCTATAATTTATAATCGTATCGAGTTTTGTTGTACTATTATCTGTAACAGATGTTAGTACCATTAGTGCATCTAAAATAGAATTTATACTTACTCCTCTTTCATCTGGTCTAGCAACTCCAAAATTACCTTCTCCCAAGGATTCTAAAAATCCATATACATTAAAAATATTAGGAATTGTTCCATTATTCAAATTTGTATCATCATAACTTGCTCCGGCGGATTTTAAATAATTTTTTGGTCCTCCTCTTAGAGATCCTGGCTCCCCTCCTACTGCTGCTGCTTTACTAAAAATAGCTCCAGCATATTTATCTACTATAACATAACAAGAATTCAAAATAGTTTGAGGTCCATTAACTACTACGGTGTACTGTTTTCCTCCGCTGCTAACATTTCTGGACCATGATTGGACAAATCCTCCAAATTGAAACTGTCCCATTTTAAAATAGACAGGAGTATCAATAATATCAAATTTGTAACCAGGATGAGTACTCTCGTTTGCTGAAGAGTATACTCCTTTTTCATTTATTCTTGTTTTATTGCCAAAAAATCCAGGATCAGGATCGTACCAATATTTTGATACTAATCCAACAGTCTCTTGAAGTTCATAATATACTTTTCCAGGAATGATTCTATTTTCTATTGGTGTGTTAGCAGTTGCTACTTGTCCTGTATATTTATCAGCATAGCATCCGACACCATCGCAAGTATGATAATGGTTATCTGCAAAAGTACCCTTCGCGAACTGTTGATACATACTACCGTCATTTGGTCCGCTAATGTTAGGGGACGGATCGCAGCTATATGCTAATTCGTCTTCTACTAAATTTACTGTTAATTGCGAAGGTTGAGTGCCCCAACCAAGATTAGTATTAAAACTAGCTACACTAGCTCCTAAGAATAATGTTTGCGCAATAGGTTTACTTTGTAAATTATTACATTCTGTTGTTGGCATATTAGTAATCTAAATAATTCTTACTGTTTGTACATTGTTGATAGACCCATCCAACAGTTTTTGTATAACGGCCATTTGTAGGATCCCATGTTTGATTATCCGCTGTTACATAAACTTGTCCTTGAGCGTTATTATTTCCTCTATTAAAATTAGTATTTCCAAAGATAAAAGAAGCTCTATCTCCGAATGGTTTTAATCCTTCTATTATTCCTGTTATTGTAGTATACACCGTGCCACCTGTCCACAATGGACAAGTATTATTTTGCATAAAAAAGCCTTGCATACTACTAGGAGGCACAACACCAACCTCTATTGTTACCGTTTTTTTAGTGGATGTTTTAGTTCCCAAGTTCTGTAAAACTGGCCCCAGTGATCTGCCCAAAACAAATGCTTCTCCGATAACGTCTGTTGGACCGGTTTCTTCAATATTAATACTCTCATATAAAGCACCACTTATAATAGTAAATTTATTATTAAATTCATAAGCATATGATATTGTTCCTTTTTTAGGATTATGTGTTTCAGAAGTGCTGATTGGAATAATATTTAATGGACCATGCTTAGAATATATAGGATTATTTGGCGGCTTGGGTGGATTTTGTAGCGGTGGCACATAACCCTTAGTTCTTTCTCTATTCATTGGTATGCAAGCTCTTCTATAAATATATGGTTTAACATCGTATATCCAACCACTAAGCGCATTCAAATATTTACTTTGTTTAATTGATATTACAGCAGAAGCAGCATTACTGTCAATAACAGAAGGAGATAAATTAACATTATCCAATAATCCTGATGAAGCAGCTAGGTCTAGCTTTATGGGACTTCCGCTGCCGCTAACATAAGGATATCCTGTTATAGTTGGACTACTAATATTTAAACCTATTATTTCTCCTTCAACTCTCACAGTATGTATATATTTATCATCCGTGCTCATTTGCAATGAATAATCTTCAATAAAATTAATTCCAGTAGGCATAGCCAACCAAGAATCTCTTATTTCATATTTTGCGCTATGAATATCAAAATTAACAGAACGTAAATGGTTATAAAAATATCCAGCATACGGTGCTCCGTTAGCTCCACCACCGCCACCCATAAATGGTGACCATAATGCATTTCCGCTTTTTTTATCAAAAACAGATGATGATCTTTCTTCTACCCATTTTTTAGCATTTAGAAATGCTGATACTGCTAATGCAGGATATCTATCGAGATCAATTTTTGATCCAGGAGCATTACAGAAACCGGTTCCAGAAGGAATTCCTATTGCACTAACTACTCTGGATACTTTAAACTGAGGAATACTTTGATAATGTATATCTACAGAGCCTACAGAGGTACCTCCACTATTAGTTTGAGTGCCTGCCGGTTGTCCAGCGGTATCGCTAGGAGCTGTCGGTAATAGTTTAGGATTATCATATTCACTTTTTTGAATAACATTAATTTTTCCTCTACTATATATATAATCCTCTAGTGGCTCAATAGTCCAATCATCGCTATATTGTTTTACATACCATCCTGTATATGCTGGTTCCAAATATTCTAAAATAGCAGTATAGTCAGCAGTGTATATCCAATTATCACTACTTTTATTAACATCAAAACTTACTAATCTAACACCATCAGCAACGAATAAATTAGTAGGTGTTTCGCTGGGTGATGTTTTACAATTTATTACGAGAGAACCACAAGTATTTTGCTTGAAAATTTGACTAAGACCACTGATTGCTTGCATTACTGGTCCTATGCCGCTACCATTAGACACTTGTGTTGGAACTCCTCCTTTAGCAATTTTACCAGTTAGAGTTATACGATTAGTAAAAACCAAAGGCTCTCCAGCATCATTTCGTTCAACTGATGTAGAAAAATCTATGAAAGGTGTTGGTCCAGCAATATCCTGAATACCACTTCCATTAAAATATATCATAACAGCATGGCTAGGAACGGTACCTCCACCAACCGGACTTTGTATGGTCGCAAAATCAGAGTCTGAATTTAACGCTTCTAATGAATAAACCATAATCAATATCCTTAATATCTTTTATTTTTAAGCTATATCAATCCAATTATAAGCATAACCAGTTCTTACTGTCCATGTTACACAATCAGTTGAAGTATAACTAATACTAGAATTTATTCCTATTAAAATAAATTTACTATTTTTATATATTGCTAAACTACCGTTAGTAAAATATGTTGGCGAAGCACTCGTCCAAGATGTTCCGTTTGATGATCTTAATATTGTGGATCCTGGTCCTGTAATTAAATATACTCCATTTCCATATGATATACTTTTGGGTGAAGATACGGATACGATAGATGTAGATGTCCAATTAATTCCATCACTACTAACTAACACCACACTACCGCTATATGATGCATCAACTATCATAAATTGATTATTCACATACTCTAATACTCCCCAATTTTTGCTAACAGGAAGAGATCTTTGGGTCCAAGATACTCCTCCGTTATCAGAAGTAGCATAACTTGATGAATTTTCTGCTATTGCTACTAGTAGATTATTTCCATATGAAACTAGTTTCCAGTTTGATGTTGCTGGTAAAGACGCATACGTGACAAGATACACGCTACCATTTATAAATTTGATAATAGCAATTTCTGAACTAGTATTTGCAGTTAATATAAAATTATTATTAATTGGATCATATGTTGAGCTAACCCATAAAGGAATCAGTCCAACCAAATCATCGCTCATATCATATGATTGCCAAGTTATTCCATTATCATTAGAATAATTTATTACAAAACTATTATATGAAGCGGCTAAAAATATACCATTCCCATACGATAGGGTTGTCCAAAGAGTATTAGAAGTTAAATTCTTTAAGCTCCAAGTGGTTCCTGTGTCAGAAGAAACCATAGTCTTATCAGAATTATACCCTAATGCAACAGCATTAGGAATAGGAATAGGATTAGTTGTTGATGGCGTAACTGTAATGGTAGGAGTAACAGTAATTGTTGGGGTGACAGTTATAGTTGGAGTCATTGTTCTAGTTGGCGTTATGCTAGAGGTAACACTTATTGTGGGTGTTGTTGTCTTGGTTAAACTAGGACTAACTGTCGGAGTAACAGTTGAGGTTATGGTTGGAGTAACACTAACCGAAATAGTAGGAGTCGGAGTAGATGTTTCGGTTATTGTTGGAGTTATACTAATAGTTGGCGTAACGGTAATAGTAGGGGTATTGCTATTAGTTGGAGTAACTGTTGGAGTATTTGTAACAGTATTAGATGGGGTTATACTTATAGTAGGTGTTATTGTTGCTGTAACTGTTGGAGTATTAGTAGGCGTTCGTGTTGGCGTCAAAGACTTCGTTGGAGTTGATGTTACCGTTGGTGTTGGACTACTTGTTGCTGTTAAACTTATTGTAGGAGTTATTGTAGATGTTATAGTTGGAGTTACAGATACTGATACTGAAACTGTTGGAGACGGAGATATTGTGGGTGTCAATGACACTGTTGATGTTGTAGTTTTAGTAGGAGTAATAGTTAAAGTATTGGTTATTGTTGGCGAAGGAGTAATAGTCGATGTTACAGATATTGTTGGGGTTACTGTTGGAGTAGCCGTATTTGATGGTGTTATCGTATGGGTTGGAGTTGGTGTCACATTAGGAGGCTCATACAATACCGCAACATTTGGTACTAATTTACCCTGTAATAAAAATCCTTTATATAAAATTTCTATATCGTCGCCAGCATAAATAGAATTTTGATAAATTAATTGACCAATATTGATTGGCACAACAAAACTTTTTGATGGAGTTGGTGTTATTGTGCTTGTTCTTGTTGGTGTTTTTGTTGTTGTTTTGGTGGGCGTTACAGTTTTTGTTGTTGTTGGGGTTATAGTAATAGTAGGAGTAATTGTGGGTGTAACTGTACGAGTTTGAGATACTGTTTTGGTTATTGTTCTTGTTGGAGTACATGATTGTGTACTGGTAATTGATGGAGTTTGAGTTTTAGTTGCTGTTAGTGATTTCGTTGGAGTAACAGTACATGTAACAGTTTTAGTAGGTGTTTTTGTTGGTGTTCGCGTTGGCGTTGTGGTTTTTGTTGGTGTTGGAGTAGGGGTTGCTGTATAGCATACGCTTTCTGGATTAGTTTTGTAAGCATCTCCACTATCGGTAACTACAACATAACTAGGAGCACTATCACTTTGAGTAGCGTATGTCCAATATCCGGCATTTGAACCATTGCCCTTATAATATGCTGCTTTATACCATTCATTCTCATTCGGTATCCAATAACTATTTTTATTAGCAGCAATTGGTTTTGATGTTCCTTCTATCATTCCATTGAGGTTATAAACTCCGACTTCAATATTACTACTAGGCGTTGCTCCATTATGTAACCAGTTCACATATCTTGCGGCGCAAAACCAATTAATAAAATTAACTGGCTTATTACCCATATCTGTTTTTACATAATGAGTAAATCCTGTTGATGAAGATCCTGTTCTATAGATGCCTCCTCTTGGATCATCAGACATTTCAGTAACCCACAACGATAAAGCAAAATTCGAAGAAGATGCTACAGAATTTAAGAATTCAACGTATTCTGTGTTGGTTATTGGATATTTTTTAATTTGGTAATTATAAGTTACAGATCCGTAATTATTATTATCAGAATCTCCAGTATTATTGCTATCGGTTACTAAAGCATAATTTGTTGAGTCTATAGATGATGAAGTTTTTGCTATTCTAAAACCAATATCATTTCTTTTACCGTCAACATAATTAATATCAGAATAGTTTTTAGCTAATTGACCACTAGAACTTACAAAAGATCCGCCCCTAAATTTAGCATATCCATCAACTAAAGTATCCAGTATCTCATTAATATTGCCACTTTGATCATAGGTTCCATAGTAACTAGAGATCCCATTTAATCCTACTGTTGATAAATTACCATTAATTCCATTCCAAATAGTTTGACTATTATAATTTGAACTATTACAATTATTTAACATATTCAATAGTTTCTATTAAAAAGCAGAAGGATCCACTGTTACTGTTATGGTTTTGGATGGTATATTCATCATAGAATATAATTCTGGATCAACTGATCCTCCGAGAGCGCTGCCCATAAAAGATGCGTATAATTTTATTTTATATGCCCCAGGAGATTGTGTTAAGGTATACGACTTTAAAGTATTTGGAATAGTATAATTCCCAAGAAATGTATCGCTTGAATCGTATAGTGCTAGATAATATCTATATAATGATAGGGTTGTACTTCCCAAACTATAGGCGGAAAATGGATGTTCCCATGTTAATGTGATTCGTTCATTATATCCATTCACAGAAGTAATATATGGAGCACAATCATTATTATCATTAGTATTAATAGTATATTTATACCATCCAGCATTAAATAATCCCCATGATGCAGATACTGATGTCCTAGGGTCTTGATTATTACTTAATACTCCACTACTATATCTATCATAACTAGTGAATAGTCTCATAAATAAAGGACGAGTATTATAAGATGATAGCTTCCAATTATTAATTAATCCAATTATATTTACAGGAACTCTAAATGTTGAATCTGTCGTGGGATTTGCTCGAATATTATTATAACTTGCTATCCAAACACTATCACTAATAATACTATTAGATGTATTTCCAATATAGAAACCAATATGATACCATTGTGGCAGACTTACTATGCCATTAGGGGAATTAACTAATTGATCAGAATTCACACCATCCCACTGTATAAAAACATTATTTTCATATGATTTTACCATATAATTTCTTGCTGCTCTTGTATCAAGAGTTAAAGCATAATTAGGAGTAATAACCTTTGTGGTGCTTGGTGTTATGGTAGTTGTTGTTGTTATTGTTGGAGTATTAGTTGGCGTATATGATGGACTAACAGTGACTGTTGGTGTGATAGTTGGAGTTATTGTATTTGTTGGAGTAATTGTTGGAGTTACAGTTATTGTTGGCGTTATTGTGATTGTTGGCGTTATTGTGGGCGTTGATGTGGTTGTTATTGTAGGAGTAATAGTTGTTGTTGGAGTAGTAGTAGTTGTCGGCGTATTTGTTGGAGTTATAGTAGGAGTATTTGTATTTGTTGGAGTAAATGATGGTGATATTGTTGGAGTAACTGTTCTAGTCGGATACGGAGTTTTAGTAACTGTTCTTGTAACCATCGGAAGTCTTGTTGCTCCAATTTCACAGTCATTACTAAGGCTATCGCATTTTACTACAGTATTATTTTCATAAAATACATGAGGAAGAGGAGTACTTGTCGTGTTGATTCCAAAAGTATTAGTATAATCTCCATCTAACCATGTATCGCTTACTGGAGGAGCAGGGTATAGCGGGTTAGTAATATAATACAGCGCATTTTCTCCACCAACTGCGCTTTTTTGAAAATTCCAATATGTTGTATAAGGAACCTGCGCTAGATTAGTTAAACCAATTCTGGGATAAGAATTTTTACCATCTTTGCTATAAAAATATTTTCCATGAACATCAGTAGTTGTTGACAAATAATAAGTTCCATTTAATCCATCTTCTACTGCTTGCTGTCCAGTAACAATAATATCACAACCATTCATTAGTTTACTTGTTAATACTAGCATCTTCATTGGCCAATATTTAGTAATTTGAACCATAATTTGCTCTGTTGTACTAGAAGCAACGAATGGTACCATAGGCTTGTCTATACTAGCAATATATGGTGAATTTTCACTTAGAGTAAAATAAGCAACATATTTATTACCAGGAATAAGATTAGTAAAAGTTACTAAATGTCCAACATTTTGAGGTTCTGGGCCATTTCCATAAGGATCAATATCAGAACATGATGGACGATTATTGCTTTGAGTAGCATAAATATAAAATCCGCTAGGTATAGCAGAATAGAAGTCGAATACTCCAGGACTTTCAAAACTATTAGTTGATGTATTGAATATACCAGGAGAAATAGTTATATTAGTACTAGGATTGTTATAAGTTATCTCAGTAACAGTAGACCATGCTCCGTTTGTTAAAATTTTCCAACCAGTTTTTACTGGTGGTATACTCTCTAAATTTTCAATAGGTAGGGTTGACGAATCTTCGAATGGATTACTATTAGTATAAGACCATTTTACCACATCATTAATATTATTTGAATAATAGGCTGCTTTGTGCCATTCTCTTCTGGATGGAATATAGTATCTAGAACTTGTTGTTCTTCCTATATCAAATTGTCCGTAAGGAGACAAATTTGTAAAATCGTATGCGCCAGTTGTACTGTTGGTTGTACGAGGATTATCAACTCTATTATGAAGCCAATTACAATATCTCATTGCCATAAAAGCTGTGACATAATTAACTGGTTTATTTTCCATATTTTGTAATACAGAATATTTTGAACCATTAGGATTGTTATAATCAAATCCAACACCGCCATAAGAAGTATTAGACATAACTGAATTATATAGCAATCCAGAATGTCTACTAGCTAATTGACCATACTCATTGTAATAATCTGTTTCATCAGCCATAATACCTTCAGGATCAACAGCATTCAAAAAACGAACGTATTCTTTATTTGTAACTTCCAAAGCAGATATTTTATAGTTAGTTTCTATGGGTCTAATAGCAAATGATACGGGACCGGCGATATCTCTGAATCCGGGAGTTAAAAAGTCTGCAGATTCATCAGTACTAGCTATAACTTCTGTTATTTTAGCAAAATTTGCACTATTTATATTTTTATTTATTTTATACCATTTTTTTCTATCTCTATGATGACCATATAGTACTGATCCGTCATTATTAAAACTTAACTGTAATATTGCTGGTGTATCAGAGCCAGTTAATTGAGCGTGTTTAATTAATGTTGGATTTCCTCCTGTTGCTGTTGGAGTTAAATCTAAAACATAAAGAGTATTTGTTGATACAGAGGCGTATAGTCTGCCTGTGTACTTATCTATTGCAATATCTCCAAATTTATTATCTTCTGGAGCAATAGGTAATGAAACGCTCCACGTTTCTTGGCCCGTGGCCGTCGGAATATTATCCGATCCAGAATAAGAGAATAACATCTTATTTAGAGTATTTGTTCCTTCTCTAAAATACCAGTATCCACTAGCATAATATGCAGCATTCCCTATTGATGTTATTAAATATGATGATGATGAAGATATTTGTGAGAATATTGGACTTATTGCTGACATATTCCACCAGTATAGTCCGGATGGATTTGTCTCATCTCCATCATATGTCAAATAGAGCTGACTTTTATCGTAATTATATGCTAAAGCATTTGCTGGAGCTTTTCCCCAAATGGATCCTGTGGCAAATACCAGGGAAGATATGGTTTTTTTAGGTATAATTTCAAAGATACCATTTTCTTCAGATACGCCATAAAGTCTAGAATATGGTAAGATATCAGTAGCAGATGATCCTGTAACTGTGACAAAATTACTTAAATTTAATGGATTACTAGTTGATGCTACTCTAAATCCTATATCTTTTTTTAAAGTGAGTGAATTATAACTATTTGCACTATGAATTCCAACATTATTATCTAAATCAAATCTGGATATAGATCCACTACTACTGGAAAAAGATCCCCCAAGAGTTAATTTTGATACACTGTATAATCCACTACCGCCATATCCACTGAAACTAACTGAATTTTCAATCCATTCAGCAACATTGCCTCCTTGATCATAAGTGCCATAGTAGCTGGAACTACCATTTAATCCAACAGCCGTTACATTGCCAGTAACCCCATTCCATACTACACAATTATTATAATTTGCCTTATTAAGACCGGGTATATCCAGCATTATTAATTTCCTTTATTATTTAGATGCACTCAGGGCCACATTTTATTGCAAGATAATCCATAGCCTCCAAGGCATTGCTAGTATTAGTTAGTTTAAATTGTATAACGGCTTGATTTTGTGTTTTTAAATTAATGTTAGCAACAGTTAGCAAATTTGCTCTTCCGCTGCTTTGGAATACGACACTACCACTTTCTGGTGTTAGTACAATATCTGGTGATGCTGAGATAAATCTGTATGTATGATTATCTCCTGGCATAGCATTATTGATATCAACAGATAATAGTTTTGTTCCAGAACAACAACCAACTGGTAGTGTTAGTACCGGAGCGCCAGAGAAAGAGACAATATAATCAGTAATTGGTAAGCAATTATTGCAGTTTAATGTAAAATCATTACTGTATATTACAGAATTAGAGCAAGATGTTTGTTGAACATTCATATTTAATGTAACAAATTTATTTTTTGATCCGTCATATAGAGAATTTTCTTTGTAAACTAGTATTGTATCTCTGTTATCGGCAGCACAAGATCCACTAGGATAACAGAATCCAATATCTGTTTTTATTGTTCTGGTATCAGTAGTTGCCAAGAATTCTCCAGACTGTCTTGATACAACAACTGGCCAATTGCTATCAACACGAGAAATAGTATACTTATAATTTTCTCCAGGAATTAAATTATTTAATCTAGAATTCAGAATATAAGTATTATTGCCAACAGTATCAAGAACAGCATCAGCAGCTTGTACAATCTCTAACTTCTTTAAGCAATTATCACATGATACTCTGCACTCATTACTATAAACAATAGCATCATTACATGAACTATCTTTAACTTGTAACTTAAATTTAACATTCTTATCAATACCAGCAAAATTCATTGCACAAGTCGGATCTAATGAATATGTTAGCACATTAGCAGATCCATTCGGACATGATCCTGTTGATGGACAAAAAGTTAATCTGCTTGTTACCGATTCTAACGGGCCTGTAGCTTTTACTACCCCGCTCATTGGATATAAGATAGCTGGCCAGTTGCTACTTACTCCTTGGAAAGAATAGGAGTAATCAGATCCTGGTATTAATCCATTAAGATCGGCGGTAATATCAACATAATTATTTCCATAACTTAGTGATAAGTTATTCGGTAAAGATGCTTGTAATGAAGGAATGCAGTTTTCACAGAAAGCAGTAAGTTCGTTACTATAAGCTGTAGGAGCGTCATAATTTATAGGATCAATCACTAATCTTAATTTAACATTTCTAGAAATATATCCCGCTTTGGTAGCACATGCAGAATCTACCGTATAATCTAAAACATCATTATCAGAGCTTGGACAAATTCCTGTTGATCTGCAAAAAGATAATTTAACAGGGATTGATGCTGAAGTTGATGTTGGGCTTAGTATTCCGCTAATTGGAGAAATAGTAGATGGCCAATTAGCATCAATAGCTTCAAAGGTATACTGGTATATAGAATTAGGAATTAAATTAAGAATACTAGCATTAAAAGTATATTTATCATTACCTTCTGTTAATGTTACAGTATCAGGGATGCTAACTTTGGGTTTGGATATGCAATCATTACAGAAAATACTTAGTTCGTTACTGTATGATGAAATATCATTTGATAATTGTTTTAGTGTTAATTTAAGTCTAGCTGTTTTATCTAATAAGCCAAAATCGATATCAGCAGCAGCATTCGGTGTGTATGCTAATACTCCATTTGTTCCATTTGGGCATAGTCCTGTGGATGGACAGAATGTTAACTTTGCTGGTATAGATACTGTCTTATCAGAAGCAACAATAGTTCCACTCTGTGGATGGATTATTACTGGCCAATTAGCTTTTATACTATTAAATTCATAAGAATATTCTTGACCAATAATTAAATTCTCTAAAGAAACATCAAAACCACTATAAGTATCTCCAGCATTTAAATCAATAACAGACGGAATAGTTACCTTGGTTTTTGGTAAACAATCATCGCATAAAACAGAGAAGGAAGATGTTGCCCCACTTTGTATTGTGCTACTTATTGGATCAACGACTAAGTTAATAACAGAATAGATATCTTCTCTATCTATACTAGATGATGTATCCACATAATTCAATACTGTTTCATCATTTTCTGAACATATATTAGATGATGAGCATAAAGAGACTAAACTTATTATATTAGTATACTCATTTGAGGTTTTTATAACACCTGAAATTGGAACTATTTTAACTGGCCAGTTACCTCCAGCGCTCTTAAACTCGTATTTGTATAATTGGTTGGGTACTAATCCATTAACTTCTGATGTTATTGTTACTGAACTGCCTTCGTTGCTATTAAAAGATACAGAGTCCGTTCTTAATGATAGTTGACTTAAGCATTCGTCACATTCAACAATACATGGATGAGTATAGATAATTTCATTAGGATCATCGTATTCTGTAACAGATAATCCTAATACGCTATACAAACTCTTGGGTCCAACAGCTAATCCTGGATCATAAACATTAGTTTGATGAGTATTAAAAAATACATTTGAGTCTGATGATGGGCATTCTCCAGTAGTTGAACAAAAATAAACATATGTTTTAACACGCGGAGGATAAAATACACCTGATAATGGAGTAACCCTAACTGGCCAATTGCCGCCATTATTTGTAAATTTAAATCTATATTTATTATTAGGATTTAATCCACTAACATCAATATCAATTGTTTTAATTGTTGACATGTATTTTACCTTTTATATTTTGAGTTTAACAACTACTTCCTTCAGTAATAGTAACACCTACTCCAACATGACCACCAGTACTGGTGCAGTCTAAGCACCTTATATTGACTATATTGCTACGATAAATTATAGTAGAAAAATCAGGATCGGTAAGCAATAATCTAAATGATGTTTCTGTTTTATACCAATTCTTAGTTCCAGCATTATTCTTTATAGAATACGGTATCACTCCAATTTGTCCATTTGGACACGATCCTGTTGTGGCACAGAAGCCTCCGTACAATGTTAATTTTTCTGTTTTATCGTGTGCAAAAATTTGTCCACTAGTAGAAGACAAAGAGAATGGCCAATCAGAACTTAATGGCTCTATTGAATAATTATACAATTTATTTGGTGTTAAATTTTCTAAATTAATATCTATCTTGTGTTCTTTTTCTTTTATAATGCCAGTATTTGGAATCTCAATTTTTAAAACTGGAAAACATCCTGAGCATACTAGTCTAATAGCATCACTTTTATAAATATTTGTAGAATCATCAACAGAATAAAAAGATAATTGAATTTTACTAAATGGATTATCTCCAACATTACATAAACAATCATTATATGGTAATAGTCCATCAGAATCTAAGCATCCGGTTCTTGATAAACAAAAATATACCGTAGCATCAATTCTGCCACTAGATGATGTTGCTGTAAATGTTCCACTTAAAGGATTTACTATTGTTGGCCAGTTTGATCCAATTCCATTAAAAAAATAGTTATATTTTTGATAGGGAATTAGACCGTTTATTTGTGCTGAAATATCTATAGGATTGGACATATTATATCCTTTGTGGTATGGAACAACTGTTTATACACCATTTGTGGTATTGTCGGTATCGCCAGATACATCATCAGACATTGACGATAATATCTGTGTATTCATTATCTGACCATTATCAATCGCTATGGTTGCACCAGGACCACTATTAGATGATACTGGCGGTTTTCTATATGTAACTACTAATGGATTACTGTAAATAATTTCGGACGCACACGAACTAGATACTAAAGATGCTCTTAGCATTATATCATAATCAACAGGACCTGTCCAAAACTTAGGATATGATGGTATACTATAGTTATTAACCCCATTTTGACCGGGAGGACATACTCCTGTAGATTGACAGAATAAAATCTTACTAGATATAGTGGGTACTGTTACTACAGATTTTACGTCTATAGTTCCCGATGATGGTCCAATAAACATAATTGGCCATTGTGCATTTATAGTTTCTATCGAATACGTATATGTTTGATTCTTTAATAAGTTATTAATAGCTATATTAAATTCGTAAGAAGCATTTACGCTCAAATCTGTTGGTTTATTAATTATATTTGGAGCTGAACTAGCCAAGGTTATTGATGGTTTTGGTAAACAGTCTTTGCAACTAATATTAAACTGATCGCTTAATACTTCTTGTCCCTCGTATGAGGTTGGTTTAATAGATAATTGAATTATAGCATATTTATCATTGTCTTTAGTAGATAA
>Ga0315904_10000205_pt1 | contig 96399 bp, 140 predicted proteins | sample LakEriMetagenome_6_FD_203529 | JGI IMG/M metagenome (GOLD analysis project Ga0315904, IMG submission 203529) | Freshwater fungal communities from buoy surface, Lake Erie, Ohio, United States - Buoy 12 MA120 | ecosystem: Environmental > Aquatic > Freshwater > Lake | place: USA: Lake Erie, Ohio...
AGGCAACAGACCTTACAGCAAACAAGCGTTATGACGGAAGGATAAATGTAGATTTTTACCTTCCTGCTAATGTCTTAGAACTACCTGCTGAACCTGAGAAGGACTTTGAGAGCCTTCACGATTGGCAGTATAAGGAAATGGTAGAGGAAATAGAGAACGCTATCCGTATTCTCAAGATGACCGATGAGGAAGTCGTTTCCACTTCTACTTACAACGCTATCGCAAGATACTTGTAATAATGGCAGGGGGCTAGACAAAATCTAGCCCCCAATGCTATAATCTAAATCCCTACTAGCAATAAAGGAACAAAATGTATAAACTCGTAGTATTGTATGACGGCGAGATTTTCGCTACTTACCAATACTCAGACGCTCTACAAGCGTTTGAGGCTTTCGCAAGATGTATAGATGTGGGCTTTGCTGAAAATGAGGCAACCTATAATCTCTCAATGCCAACAGGCAAAATGTATACTAAAAATTTCAACCGAGCAGGATTGGTGTCCGCAAAATGAAAAATCGTTATCGTGTAGAAATCTATGATGATGTAAAAGACAATGACCTAACTCTTTATTCTGAAACTAAAGTAGATAAAGAGTATTTGACGGAATTAGTTTTTTCTAATCTCCGCCGCTTCTCTGGTAATGTTCGTGCTTATGTTTTTGATAATCTAAAGAAAAAGAAAACAACGGCATTGTTTTTACCAATGGAAGTTATTCCTAAGAAAACGGAACTAACAAAACTTCTAGGATAAAAAGCTTGGGGCGGGTTTGAACTGTGTAATCATCTAGATCCCCGCCCCACCTTCCCCTAAAAAGCCCGCACAATTGCGGGCGTGATCAAAATCACATACGACACGCCGATAAAATCCCCCAAATGTCAGACTAAACTGCTATAATTGCTGCGTATCCCAACGAAAGGAAATAACTATGGGTTTAGATATGTATCTCCACGCTAAAAAGTATGTGGAAAAAATTGACTGGAATAAATTGAGAGATTTAGACCTTGACATGGATAGCGATGAGGCTATTACTCCACTTTGGAATGATATTGTAGAAACGGCAGGCATGAAAGATATTGCTACCGATATCTATGGTGTAAATGTTGAAGTAACTGCTGCCTATTGGCGTAAGTCTAATCAAATTCACAAATGGTTTGTCGATAATGTACAAGGCGGTGAAGATGACTGCGGCAATTACTATGTGTCTAAAGATAAACTAAAGGAATTGCGAGAGACTTGCCGTCAAGCCTTATTCGCTAAAGACCCTAGTTTGCTGCCACCGCAGGCTGGCTTCTTCTTTGGCTCATATGATATCGATGAATGGTATTGGGAAGATATCAAGCGTACTATCAAGAAACTAGACCGCTTGTTCGAATTGCCCGATTTCGACCAATTGTCCTTTTACTACACTTCTTCTTGGTAAATGTCGGTGGGCCCTGTTATAATGGGGCCCATAACGAAAGGAAAACAATGAACACAATTTACTGCGATTTTTATGAGATTTGTGGCACTGCTACTTATGTCAATGATAATGATTTAGAATTCTATAATGACGGCTACCAATGCGCCGAATGTTTTGACCAAATGGATATGGAATTCTTTTCTCTTGTCGGTTGGGAGTAGTATAATGTCCGCTATGAAATTGAAACGCTCTAATGATAGGAAGGTGGCTAATGCTGTCTCTAAAAATGGAAAAACCCCTACAATCGCAAATACTTTCGGATTACCCGCAGGAAAAGATTTTTCATGTCCTGGTGCAACGTCTATCTGTGAGACTGTTTGCTACGCTGGTAAACTTGAAAAAGTCTACAAGGGAGTAAAGGCTGTTCTTCTGCATAACTGGGAATTACTACGCAATGCAGATATCACTACAATGGTCTCTCTTCTAGATGAGATGATTATCGAATTCAAGGCCGAATGCGATAAGAAAAATGCAGATAAACTATTCCGTATCCACTGGGACGGTGATTTCTTCAATGATACCTACGCATATGCCTGGAAGACTGTAATCAATCGTCACACCGACGTGCAATTTTGGGTATACACTCGTGTTTATTCTGCCGTACCTATTCTGCAGGATATCCCTAACCTATCTCTTTATTTCTCTACGGATGATGAGAATAAGCATATTGCACAATCACTACGTGACTTACACGGTACACGCCTTGCATACTTAGGCAAAACTTTTGCTGTCACCGAAACTGTCATGAAAGAATTGACTGGCAAGCCTGGTGCTAAGTGCCCTGAAAATAATAAACAAATTCCACTAATCTCTACTAGTGGCAGCGCATGCGTGTCATGTGGTCTATGTGTTTATAACAAGGCAGACATTCGATTTTCAGCGAGTAAAAAATAATGAATATTTTTACTCATGAAATTTCTAATTACTTGCAGATCCCCCTGGAGCTCGCTGCAGAAATTCAAAACGTTATCGATTCATATTTTTATTTAGACTGGTCCGAGGCCGATGAATTCGAAATGAAAACTGTTTTTATTGCAGCTTATGAATTTTATAAAAGCTCATTAATTAAAAGGTAGAGCCCGCAGACGTGCGGGGTTTTCCACAGCGTTACGAGGACCTGTGGATAACTCCCGAATCCTGTGAGATTGATCACATGGGACAAATCGGACAAATGACTATCTAATCTAGACAATGTCGGTGGCGTCTGTTATACTTAGGCTCAATCTAACAATGAAAGGAAAAATCTATGGCTCATAACCTAGAAACAAATGGCAGCGAAGTTGCCTTTGCTTTGCGTGGAACCCCCGCTTGGCATAATCTCGCAAATCGAATCTTCTCACAAGATGAAGATGTATCTACTCAAACAATGCTTGACGAAGCAAAACTTTCCAATTGGAATGTTCGCTTATCTCCATTGACTGACCATATCTCTACCGAATGGAACGATGTATCTAATGCTCAATTAGTTATTCGTGATAACCCATTCAATGGCGGAACTGATGTTCTTGCTACTGTTGGTAAGCGATATAAGCCTGTTCAGAATGAAGAACTATTTGCTTTCGCAGATAATATTCACGACGCTAATCCTGATTGCCGTTGGGAATCTGCTGGCTCTCTAAAGAAAGGTAAAGTTGTATTTGGAACTGTTGATGTTCCTAGAACTATGGTATTAGACCCACAAGGTGCTAATGACCAAACAAAACTTTATCTAATCGTATGGACATCACACGACGGCTCTGTTGCTGTTCAAGCAGCGATTACCCCTGTTCGTGTTGTATGCCAAAACACTTTGAATCTTGCTATGCGTAATGCTAAGCAATCATTCAAGATTCGCCATACTCAATCTGTCGAAGGTCGCATTCAAGTTGCTCGTGAAACTCTTGGGCTTGCTCTTGGATACTTTGATGAATTTGAGAAAGAAGCGCAGGAACTCTTCAAGCAAGAGATTACTAACGCTGAATTCTCTAAGTTGATTCAAACAATTTATCCTAAGCCTGAAAAAGACGCTAAGGGTGCTTTGAAAAAGTGGGAAAATAAAGTTGTCTTGCTAGATGACCTTTATCATAACTCACCTACGAATGCTAATATCAAGGGAACTAAGTGGGGCGCATTCAATGCTCTAACTGAACGCCTTGATTATTTCCGTTCTGGTCGTGGCAATAGCGAATCGCTAATGGCGGGCGCAAGTGGCTTTGACCCTGTTCTTACTGCTGAGAAAAATAAAATTCTCAAGTTAGTAAAAGCATTCTAAGAATGCTAAACTAGCGGGGGAACTAAAAATTCCCCCGCTTTTTATTTGGTTCGTTAGCTTAGTTGGATAAAGCGCTACCCTGTCACGGTAGAGATCACGGGTTCAAGTCCCGTACGAATCGCAAATGAGATTTTTATTCTCAATATGTGAGACGCCCGCAAACTTAAAGGCCAAATTTTTGTGTTACGGATCACAAAAAAAATGCCCTGAATCCCTGGACAAGTGTCAGTCCAGGGGTGTATAATTCTCGTCATGTCAAACGAACTGGTTTCATCTAAATACACATTCGCCTGCGACCCAGAGCATTGTGATTGTCTAATCGAACTAACATCATCAGATGGATTTGGATTTCCGTCTGGTGTGGTAGAAATCACATGTCCGTGTGGCCGTAAACCAACTTTATTGTCAGTACAACATGCTACAATACAACCAACTAATGAAAGGAATAACATGGAAACAACTACAGAGGTCCCAACGACCTACAACGCTAACGTTCTTGTAACATACAAGGATATTATCGACGGTGTTGCAACATATCCAACAGTCAAGGTAAATGACCTTGAGTATAAGTTAGAACGTATCAAGAATCTAGAAGACTTTTTGTCCCGTTCACAGGGAACAATTCGACAGATTATTGATAAACTAACTGTTCAAGAGTGGTATAACCCAAACACAGATAAAGACGAAGTTCTTCGTGAACTCTGTGAAATTTTGGACCACGAGCCAAAGCAGGAAATCAGAATCACAGGAACTATCACATTTGATATCCGATATGACTGCCCACTTGACGAGGTCGAAGATTTTGATGCTCGTTACTTTGCTCAAGATAATCTAACATTAGACTCATACCATGGCGACGTCATTGTCGAATCGTTTGATGTCGAAGATGCGGACGTGGACTGGTAATGTATTTTGAGTTGACTGCTCCAAATCAGATTGCCCTGCAAAGGGCTTTCTGGTCTGCAGAAATGATGGGCTTAGACCCAATGCTAATATCACCATTGACATTCAATATTGGAACTGGTAGTATTGAGAAAGTAAGTTCTATAAGAGATACATATAATCTAAAAGAAACTTATGTGTCTGATTATGAACCAACAGGATATACGAGGAGATAGTTATGGATTACCAAGACGGTTTTGAAGACGGTGTAAAATTTGCACGAGAGGTTATTATTGCTAATATCCGCCTCTGGGCAGAGAGTTCCGATGAGGGACAAGTAATGGACGACATTGCCGACAGAATCGAATTTGGGACGGTGGACTATGACCTCTGAGGATCTAAATAAATGGATTGGCTGTGACCAATGTGGCTCAGCTCAAGCTATGTATCTAATAAAACTAATAGAAGGTGAGCTAGCTTTTTGTGGCCACCACTATAATAAAAACAAAGAGGCCCTTGACAAGGTCTCCTTTGAAATGATAGAATTGAATAAAACCGAAGAAACACCTATACTAGAAAAGGCGGAATAACCATGGGAGATAGAGCAAACTTTGGCTTTGTACAGCCAAACGGAAATACAATTGTGCTGTACGGGCACTGGGCTGGACATCAAATGCTAGGCAAACTAGCGGACGCTGTCATCGCAGCACGACCACGTTGGTCGGACCCTGCATATGCTACACGCATTGCCATTAGTCAAATTATTGGTAATGATTGGAGCGACGAGACAGGCTATGGCCTGCATGTAAATGAAATTTCAGACAACGAGCACAAGATTGCTATCGTTGACTGGGACCAACAAATCTTTAGTCTTCATGAAGAGGACACATTCGCAAACACTGATAACAAGGTGCGTGGGATGAAGAACGAGGCAATTTTCACAATGGACCTTTCGACATTCTGTGAGAAGTATGCCCTGGAAGGAATGTTGGTCAACTAAATATGCTATAATATGAATAGGCCTGTATGGCCTGTTCATTGAGTAGTAGGGTGCGGCTATTAGGGAGTTCTCCCAAGTCGCTAAGTAAAGCAGGTTTACTTAATTCCTTTCGTTTGACTAGCAGCCCTACATTTTAAAATCCCCAGGAGTTGTTCACCTGGGGATCTTTCCTTGCCCGCAAAAGAATGAGGGTAGCATATGTCTTTTACGGATGTCAAATATATTTCCCGAAAATCTCACCATTTGGTCAAGCTTTGGTGTGATCCACACCATATAGACAATTGTCGGTGGTCCGTTATATAATTAGGTCATATTAGCGAAAGGAAGCAAAATGCCAAATTGGTGTTATAACGGATTGACAATCGAAGGCAATCCAGAACAAGTAAATAAATTGGTTGAGCAAATGAATCAACCATATAAGCAAGTCCATGATAACTGGAATATGGAAACTCATCAAATGGAGAAGAAGTTATCTACCTATCCAAATCCTGTGTTTGCATTCCATAATATCTATAATCATATTCAGGACGGTGTATCTGATGAGGTCTATCTTGGACAACCGCCTCGTGATATTCCTATTGAAGAGCAAATGCAATTCAAGACAAATGATTGGTATTCATGGAATGTCCGCAATTGGGGAACCAAATGGGATGTCGCTGTTGGCGACAATGAGGCATACTCAGATACTTATATTGAGGGTCCTACAGAAAATGGAGAGAACCTTGTAGTTTATTATAACTTCCATACTGCTTGGTCTCCGCCAATGCCTGCCATGGAAAAACTATCTGCTCAGTATCCTAAATTACTCTTTACTTTATCATATGAGGAAGAGACAGGTTGGGGTGGGGAATGTGAATTCCTTCGTGGCAAAATGATTTCTGAATCTAGTTATGAGAATAAATGCAGAGATTGTGATTCAGAGAACACATTGGAATACTGTGAAAATGATTGTGGAGAAATCTGCATGAAATGTAATTATATGGGTGAGGCAGACCTAGACTGTGTCGCAGAATGTCAGACCCATAAGATATACTTGGACGACGAGCATGTCCCTAGTTATAGAATGGAGCAAATCAATGGCTAGTTTCTTAGAAGACGAAAACCAAATGGTTATTGACGCAGAAATGTCAGCAATTGCTGACCAATTGCTAGATGACTGGATTCAATCTAATTTAGATGAAGGTCAATATTATGCAGATAAATGTTTTGCAGAAATGTGCGATAGTAATTATCTCAAAGGTAGGTTCAATCAATTCTATGATTTGAAACCCGAAGATGATGACTATATTGAATGGGATGAGGAGGCATAAATGGAAACTGAATATATAAATAGAAAGACACAATTGGTTACTTATCTTCAATTACATGCACAGTCATTGAATGAGGACCTATCTCAGTTGTCTAATAAAATGGATTCTCTGGACCCCGCCTCAAAAGAGTTTGCTGAATTAGATATTGAGTATAACTTCACAAGCGGCCAAGAATCTGCTACAATGCATATCCTTGAATATGTAGAGGAGATAATGTGAATAGCACATATTTAGAGCCACGTCTGCAGAAACTAGTCGACCTTGGCGAGACAGGGACAGACATCCTGCACGGTGAACTAAAGAACTTGATGTACAAGGCTGAACAGGAGTTCCTGGAGGCCCAAAGCATTGAGGAGGAGAACGACTACTCCGACGCCATGGAATCTATGGAGCGGAAGTACTGGGAAGGCCAATGCGACGCATTAGAGCACGTATATGCACTTACATATCAATTAGCATTTGCTATACAAGAAAGGACAAAGAAGAATGGCAATTAGAGAAGTTGAACTACCTACAGATCTAGAACGTAGGGACAACGTTTATCGTGATATCAATGAGATTATTGATAAACTAAACGTTCTACCTGTATTCCCTTCCCTAGCATGGACATATGCATGGGACATAATCAGAGATAAGTTTGAGAACAGTCAATGGGATGACATTATCACAGAAGGCTTTGAAGACTATGCTGTCCCTAAAGGTACAGAGTTGAAGACAATCTGGGATAAGTTCTGGACTGATGTAGACAGCCTTGGTCTATCCCTGGAATATGGTTCTGAGGTGCTTGTTGAATCAATCAATGACTGGCTAATTGATAATGATTTCTTAGTTTTGTTAGACAATGACGGGTGGTTAGATGATGAAGAGGAGGGAACAAATGAGTAATTACGTGGCAAGCTTGGAAATCCTGGAAGTTGCATATGAAGTATCTCCTGGAGGAGTCAGGACATTTGAAGTCTATGATAAATCTGAAATAGATCCTGTATCTATCCCAATATATGAGACAGAATCTTTGACAGATGCCGTCGAATACTGCTATGATTTGGGACGGGATTTTATTGTCCGTACATATGCTGAATGGGAAATGAGGGAAATGCTTGCCGATCTATAGAGTATTTGGACGGAAGTACCAGGACTTCTACACAATTGTTTCTGCAGCAGATGAATATGAAGCAGCAGACATAGCTAATGCTCGTCCAGAAATCGACTGGGATAGAGTCGAAATGGACGATGTCATAGAAGCAACAGATGTTTTCTTAGATGATGATACATCTGCAGATCTACAACTAAATATAGATTGATTACCGTAGGGGACTAAATTAGTTCTTACGGGGGTATTTACAAATTCGTGGATATCCGATATAATTAATATAAACCGATCTAGAAAGGATCAAACAAATGACTACAAAGCGTGAATATCTAGCTTCAAAGGGAATTACTGTTGGCCGCCGTGGCCGTTTCTCAGCTGCAGCTAAGCAGGCTCTCGCAGAGGCGGAGCAGTCAGGTGTCAAGTTCGTAGCTGAGTCTACGAAGACCCCTAAGAAGTAATCTCAAATAATGAGACAGGGGCTGGCGAAAGTCAGCCCCTTCTGATATAATCCAAAGTTACAAGAAAGGCGGACCATGAATAGTAAAGAAATCAAGATAGGCGAACTAATGGCAAACTCTGTTGAGGACCATTGGTTCAATCCTGCCTCTCTGGCACATTATCTAGCACAGCAACCGCTCTGGACAATAGACCGTATCATGGAGGTTGTAGCGTGGATTATAGAAAAGCAAGCACGGCGGGCGGAAGACGAAATCAAACATGGAAGAACCTCCCATGGTCTAACTCTTGCCTATAATCTAGATAAACAGATAGACAAATATAAAGCATCAAATCAGTTAGACAATCTCAAGTTGCCATAAATCTAACTAACACAAATTATCCACAGGTTTATCCACAGCCTGTGGATTTTTTTGTGGATATCGTGTGGGGAAGTGGGCTAAATTTCCCCTTTACGACCAGGCATTTAAAAATCCCAGAAAATTTGAGAAAATTGGATCTAAATAAATCATTATCTATTTAAATATACATCAAATGGATCAAAATGTTCCCAAAATGTGGGCAAATTTACCCGTTTACGGGGACATATTTATAGCCCCAGAAGGGGGACAAATCGGACATTTACGACATGTTGACAAAAATCCCAGAATATGTAGCTATTGACAAATCTGTCTAAATATGCCAAATGGGATTACGTCTTAATATATGAGATGGTTCAATATCATGTATATATCTATTTAAATAATTAGTAATAATTGATAGTAAATTGATAACCATTTTACTCCACAATGCTCCACTATACTCCACTTAAAAGGGCTTAGAATGCCCTATAACGGGAGAAAAAAGGTGGGGGGTAGTGGAGAGTTAGCTACCTATTTGGTCCAAATACAGGAGTTATGACAGGATGTCTATCATCCTCATCTGACCATTTGCCTGTAGAATATCCTGACTCTGGATCTTTGTCTATATTTTCTTCAAAGTCTAGCCATGCCTCTAAATTGTCTAGAAATCCCATCATATTACTCTTCAAATGATTGTTGTGAAGCCCATAGAGCATCTTGATCTATTTGACTAGGATTAGTACCATTAGGGTATTGGTTATATTGGACTCCATTGGCTTCCCGCCCCTTTTGTTCTACAACAAATCCATTCTCCCTATCAAATAGGACATAGTCAAATTCTACAACTGTAAAGTACTGCTTGAAGGTTGAAATAACCTTATCTAGGTCTAGACTTCCGCATGTATAGAGATCGAATTGAATTAGCCCTGGATCTGTCTCATCCCAAATATGAAATGCGATATGGCTTGTTTCGATCATAACAATTGCGGTTAGACCTCTATTTCCAGGAACATCAACATAGGATGCAAATGGTCCTTTTATAATCTTCATATTAATCTGGTCGACTAGAAATTTAAGAAAATCAATTCCCTGTTCTTCTGTATTCATTGGATTAGCTACTTTAGCATTAACCAATAAGTGTTTGTGATATATCATATTAAACCTTTCCCTGTAAATATGCGAAGTAATTAAGTATAGCAAATAGTAGAATCAAAAGCCCTATAGCGTATTTCATTCTTTCCCGCCAAAATTAATTACCCTAAATGCATCGCCTGTTTCTGGATCTTCAAAATCCCATTCACCCCAATATGGAATACCATCAGCATCATAGTCATCCCATTCTTCCCCGCTCAAATCCATATTAAGCTTATAGAAGGTTCCGTATTTACTGTAAATTGGCCATAGAGTATCCCATAGCCATCCATCAAATTTATATTTAATGCCGTAATTCTTTTCATATTCTTCAGCCCATGAGACTCTCATAATTGCTGAGCTTGCTATCGAACCCGCCCAATTTGCGATCCATCGCAAGGGTGGCTTAGAGTTATTAACTCTAGTTGAATCACCTAAAAAGCTTCTCACGCTATCTCCTTTAATTTAGATACTAATTGGGAAAATGGTCGACCAAATCTTTTATTAGTTAGATAGAAATCATCTTCATGCTTTCTGTCTCTGTCATATTTTCTCTCTACCCGCCAAGATTTTGAGAAGGCAGTAGGAATGACAAACATTCCACCAGTCTTCTGACTTACCATAACGTATGCAATAGGCTTAGGCTCTTTAGCTTCATAGCCAGATACTGTGTCTACGATAAGATCATCATATGGAAATGTAGATGGGTCATCTGTAAAGGCAAGATTTCGACTCTTAACCTCAATCACATTATCTCCTACGATAACATCTTTATCATTAAGTGTATAGTCACGAATCTCTGCTTTAGATTGAGCAAATGAGAACTCTGGCACTTCGGCCATTACTCCGAATTCTTTTAGTCGCATAGCGACAATCTCATTAAACTTATGGCCTGCTTCCATGGCTGATTTATAATCGAACATGTTCTCTCTTCCGCCGCACTTTTCGCTTTCACTATGTGGTCTAATGACCAGTAAATTGTCTCCATATGTATGTAGATATCTCTATGGTAGCATATATACCTACGATCTGTAAACAGATATTAGATAGAATATTTGCTACTGAATACCCGTCTGCTTTTCTTTCAATCTCTTCTAATATATCTAGTCTGGCCATTTTAGTTCCCCGTCCTTAACAAATACTAAGCCAAAGGATTGGCCTGGATTTAGAGTAATATCTTTTGCCCCTACTTCAGCCCACCCGTATTTAGGAAATAAATTAAAGATATGTCTTTTATCTCTAACTATAATTGCCCAGTAAGCTTTCTCTGAAGGCATTGTGTCGCAAGGCTCTACTTCCCTTGATGGGAAACCGTTGACCCTGCATATTACCTGTAGCCCGTACTTGTTTGTTCCTTCTACCTTTATTTTAGCATTATCTAATATATCGTAGGCAGGAGTATTGTTCCCTGCTGTAATACATTGAGATACTTTTTTATCTCCAAAGTCTATGTAAAGATTAACACACTCTGCAGGTTTTACTGCATATACCCCGCCAAGAATTAATACAAATATAAAAAGAACTGATAGTTTACTTTTCATTAAACTTCCACAGCTTCTCCATGTTATAGTATCTAGCCATAACAAATAATAGATCTGATAGTCTATTTAGATATTTTGGAATCTCACGACTTATCTTTATTTCATCGTTGATTTCAAGTACTGCTATCGCTACCCATACAGATCTTTCTGCCCTTCTTACTACCGCCCTAGCATTGTGTAAAGGTCCTGTAGGCAAGATAAAAGACGTTAGTGGCTCTAGATACTCATTGTAATCATCAATAATAGTCTCTAGCCACTCAACACGTTCTGGGGTTATCTTAATTGTTTGTGATCCAGCCAATTCAGCTCCAAGATCAAATAGATCTTGCTGAATCATATCAATAATATCTGTTCTGTCTGTCATTCCGATAGCAGAGTTTGCCTCATCTACTGAGCCTATGGCATCAATTAGTGGGCTGCTCTTATATACTTGCTCGTTACCACCGATAGAAGTTAATCCTTCATCGCCAGTTTTTGTGTATATCTTAGTTAATCTATTCTTCGTCATCAAAATCCACTTCAAATGGATCGGAAAGATCTAGATTTTCTAGACCTTCTAAAGACTTAAAAGCAACCACGGCTGTAATAGCCATAACTGCTAGTAGTCCTGCAACAATAATCACCTTCTTATTCAATCCCATAATCCTATTCTATGACCATATCTATATGCATCTGATTGCATAGAGTCCATTCTAGATTTACCACATGGACATGGCGGAACCATATGGATCTTGCTGTCTTCTAAATCTGTTTCTATACTCATTATAGTATTGCATGCTGGACATTTGAACATATGCTTTTTCATTTCTTTTCCTCCATGATCATTTCAATAATGTCGTAGCAATCACAAGTACTGGTCATGCATTCCACTGTTCTTAATCCATACCGCCTTAATTCTCCTGACGCTGAAAGTAAATGCTGCTCTTGTATTAAGGAAGCAATTCTTTCTCGTTCTCTCTTTTCAGCTTTTTTACAACCATTACAAGGACACTTCCAAACAGTTTTACTATAACTTATTTGGTCTCTAGGGTCTCTTAAATGTGACGTTTCGGCTGCTTCAAGATCCAACTTCTTCGTCCTCTTTTTCGTTTTCAACAGATCTTAGTTCATCATAAAGATCCCAATATCTGTTTTCCCAACCAGTTGCTCTTTCTTCTGCATCTACCCACAAGGTGTTCATATGATCTCTTTTTTCGTAGGCTTCATCAATTAGGTCTTGCATATATGAAGTCTGTTTAGTTATATCTTGATTAACTGCTCTTAAAGTACCAACCCTATATGCAGTTATAACCATAATCATTGTGAATATTACTTCGAACATTTCCGCCTCCTTGAGTTACTAATTATAGCCCAACAGACTCAGCTTTGTCAATAGCATCATCCATGCTATATGGATGTTCTTTTGTACAATCTCCGCATTCTCTACACATGGAAAATCCCCCGCCTTTCAGCGGGGGCCTTTCTTAATTAATTAAACTTTCTTAGGTCTGCCAGTCTTTTTAGGGACTAGGCTGGTCTCTCTTCGAATACCATGCTTATTGGTATCAATTCTTGTCAAAGGTTTTCCTGACTTAAATTTTCCCTGACTTGGTTTCTTGCGAGTAGCCTCTGCAGATGTTACTGCACCTGATGGTTGATTATTAGGTGGAGTATCCATTCCTGTACCATTATCGCTCATTAATAAATCTTTCTCTTTGTTCTGGAGTTGCAGTCATATTTAATGTTAAACCTGCTTCTCCATCTCGTGCAACATTCAAAGTGCCTCCTGGAATGTTTGCAATACCAGTTTCGCTACCAAATGCTTTGCATCCACATTCAACGCACATGATTACTTAGGTCCTTGTGCTGATGCTTGATTAGAAACATCTGTTGCTGGGAAAGCTGGCTTTGGATCAGCAGCATACTGCTCTCCAACATTGTGTGTTCCCGCAGGCTTTGTTGTATTAAAGCCGTTCAAATTTAATCCGTCCATTTTATTACTCCTATAGGTTATATTTAGATGGGTCTAGAAGTCCATCCATATAACCATTATAGCATTTTTATATTCTATACTTATTTTCCCAGCAAGAGTCGCATACCATAATATATTTGGTCTCTGTGCTGGTGATGCGGGTTGCAGTATTCCCACAACCCGTCACCTCACATTTTTCTTCTTGGGACATTACTTCTTTTTAGTAGACTTTTTTACGGTCTTTTTTGGAGCAGTCTTCTTAGCTGGAGACTTCTTTGCAGGAGCCTTCTTCTTAGGTGCTGCCTTCTTGGTTGCTTTCTTCACGACTTCCACCTTTCTTTCAGGCTCTTCTAAAACAAGAGTTGTGTACTTAAACTCTTCTGGGAAAAGCCATTTCTTTAATTTATCGAACATTATCTTTATCTATCTTTCTGATTATATAATCAATCACTTGTTGTGGCTTCCAGTCTTCTGGAAGTTCAAGATTACTAATTTGATTTACGATATCTTGTCTTACCTTAGTGTCTATGTAATCTTGCATAATATTATTTTATCATTTATATGTCAATGGGGCAAGGTATCCCCTGCCCCACGACAATATAAAGAATTACTTCTTAAGTGTTACCTTAAGCTTAGGGAACTTAGCGTTCCATTTCTTTGCCAAGGCGTTGAACTCCTTGACATATGTAGCCTTAGCAAGATCTGCATCTGCCTTAGCCTTTGCTAGGTCAACAACAGCCTTTGCTGCTGCTGCATCTGCTGCTGCCTTGTCTGCTGCACGAGCAGTCTTTTCGGCTGCCAATGCTGCTTCTGCAGTTGCCTTAGCGGCATTTGCTGCTGCAAGTTGAGTTGTTAGAGCAGCAAGGTCTCCAGCCAAATCACGTACTGCGATGATCTTTACAGATGATGCAGATGGTGTGCTGAATCCTGTTACTGCTGCTGCCATATCGGCTGCTGCTGCATAGAATACGATTGTCACTGGACCAGTTGCTGGAGCAACAAACTTAACGTCTGCTGATCCGAAATTGGTTAGTGTTGCACCTGTTGTTACAGTTACTGTATCAAGGGTTGCACCGTTAGCAATTGCATTAAGGGTCTTTCCAGAAATCTTATTTCCGAATACATCCTGTGCTGTTGCTGTTACTGTTACTGATGTTCCTGCTGGAGCAGAATCTACACCTGTTACGGCGATCTTATCGATCAAAGTAGATGTTCCTTGTAGGAAGTATGTCACAGTTGTGCCCTGATTTGTAATTGCTACAGAGCTTACTGCTGTCGTTTTAGTATATACATAAAACGTTGCTGTTGTTCCTGTACCAACATTGAGGCTCCATGTTGCTGAACCTGAAGATGCTGTTACTGGTGCTGTAGTTGTTGCAAATGCTGACACTACAGCGGCATTTGTTGCTGAAACTGATACTGTTGTTCCAGTATCAACTGTAACTACAAACTCAACTACATCAAGGGAATCTACAGAGTTGTCTGTAGGGACTGGAATTGTAATTGGTGTTGTTGCTGCTGTTCCAGCAGTTTGTGCTGTCCATGTCGGCGATGCTACTGTGCCTGTATTCTTCTTTACAGAAGTTACAACCATTGGAGCAGCACTTGCAGGTGTTGCTAGTGTACCCATAGCGACGGCTGCAACCATTGCTAGAGCGATTTTCTTAAATGACTTCATTTAATTTATTCTCCTTAATTTATCCACCTCTTGTGAGCGTGGAATTCTAGTTTGTGTACGAGTTCCGCCATTGTGACGGAGAGTGGTTCTCTTCGATACTTTTCTTCATGTCAATGTCTTCGTACATTCGAACAATATGAGTACATGGATCCTGACCTTCGTCAAATTCCGCATATTCTTGTTCGGACATTGGTAGTCCGTCGTGTGTGTAGCATACAGGAGGTCCGCACCAACCCTTTTCAATCCCGTACGCAATCCATTCGTCAAATGTTAGATCCATTCTGCCAACTCCTTTAAAAGGCGGTGCTTTGGCATTGCTCCCACAATAGTGTGGACTGGATTTCCATCCTTAAATAATACCATAGTTGGTATTGATTGTACAGAGTATTCCTGAGATTTTTTTGGATTTTCATCAACATTTAACTTGCCGATCAAGAGTCCAGTTTCACTTGAGAGTTCTTCTAGGATTGGATTCATCTTTTTACAAGGACCGCACCAGTCTGCCCAAAAGTCTACCAAGATTAATTCATTTTCTAATATAGCCTGCCCAAATGTGTCGTCTGTGATTATCACATAGCCTCCACATGAGTAGGCCAGAAATACTGGCATTTATCGCAACAGGTATAACCTAGTTCACGATAATCAGAATATTCATTGTAGAAATAATATTTCTCAGGATCTTTCTCAAATAACCTGCCCTTATGTGAGTAATGAAGCTTTTCGTCTCCAAGCCACCAAGGCCTATCTGATTCTAGACCCATAAAGTTTTCTTCATAGATCTCATCAAATTTTGCGTGTGTGCTATTTTTATAGCCACGAAGAATAATTTCTTTAATGATTGACTCATTGTAAAGGAATAGCCAGTCTTCGTGCCCACGCCACATTTTAACTGCAGGGTGATTTACCCATGCACCAGACTGATCATAATAACCAGCCAAAGATTTAAGTACTTGTAGGTTCTCTACGCTTTGCTTAATAAGACGCTTGCGATCTAAATGCTTAGCAGTCTCAGCAAAGTCCGCCTCTGGTAGAAATGTTTGCATACTATGTATTGTACTAAATTATTTACGGTTGGTCAATAGTAGGCGGTGTGCCTTTTAGTTCTTCTGCTGCTGCATTAAACTTATCCATAAATACTTTTACTACAAAAAATGTAGACTCATGAGCATTTTTAGAAAGATTATTTAAATTCTCTTCCGATCTTTGGTCTTCAGGAAGAGCGTTAGCCCACTTCTGAAATAAAGCTTTTGATGTATCTTGAATTATTTCTTCAAGCACGGTCATGGTTTTTTGTTCATCCATTTATTGCTGCTCCTATATTAATTAGTTTACCAAAAAGCACCTTGTTGCTTTTAGTGTTTACTGATGTGCGTGAAAGCAAATCATAAATTTCTTGATACGTTAGATTAGGTTTTGCAGACCTAATTGCTAACCAATTTGCAGCAGCAACTTGAGTTGCTACCGATGTTCCTCTGCCTATACCAGTTTTATTTCCTACAGTATAAAGCTTCATTTGCCCTAAAGAATAAAAGTCTACCAAATTGTAGTCATTGTTACTATAAGTAGCAATACTGTTGCTTATATCAGTTGCTCCAATTGCTATAGAATCTTGAATACATGAAGGCCAATCTATTCTTTCTGGATCAGAATTGTTTCCTGTAGGGAAAAATACTGGAATGTTCATTTGTTTTAAGTTAGATATGGCTGGCTTAAGATACTTGGAAATAGGGCAATACTGTTTATAATAAAGTAGTTTATGATGTCCCTGAGACATAGATACTGCTTGTATATTATACTTTTCTTTATTTACCGCCACCCAATTTAAAGCCTCAACGATATTTCCTTCTGTAGTTGGCATTCTATATCCGCTAGAATTATGTGCGATTATTCTAATAAACACAATATTAACATTAGGATTTGTTAGAACAACTGCAGATGCCATTTGTGTCCCATGCGAAAAACCATTACGAGATATGATCTCATTTCCCAGAACCGCAGACCCAGATCCTTCCATATAGTAATCACCATTAGGGCAAGAAGGCCAGTCAAGTATGCATACCTCTTGGATAACCTTGCTATTAAAAATTGGCAAAGATGTATCAAGGGCTGTATCTAAAATAGCAATTGATGGTTTTTCGTCTACCGCATTTGCAGGTAAAGATAAAACAGGGATCAGTAATATGACAACCGCTATAATTTTTTTCATTTATTAATAATACTAAATGTAATAGAATCTGTCAATACTATTTATTATTTTTAGGAGTATACCATTTACCAGCGTCAAGGTCTGGTAACTTCATAGAATTTGATTCCAACAATGCATGAAGAGTAGCCTTTAAATACTCAAGTTCAAATTGTTGTCGTAAAACTTCTAGTTCAAGTAATCTTATTCTGTCTGACTTTCTCATTATTCATTTCCAAAATCTACTGGTGTTGGGGCTGTTGCCAAGCTTCCGCATTGAGCACATTCCATATCTAAAAAGTAGGTTGCAATTTCAGAATCATTAAAGATAACCTTAACATTCCAAATGTTACATCCACATGGGCAGACATGAGTTGGAGTACCTCTAAGGTCCATAGCCTTGCTGTAATCTTCTGGTTTCAGATCCTTGATGCTTCTCAAGTTTTCCTCTTCAAACTCTATGTCTTCATTATCGTTATTGATAATAAGGATTCTGTTTTTATCAACAAAATCTTTAATCATGCCCAGTGTTATAAGCCCAAAGAACAGGGCTGACAGTCTACTGAGCCACTTCATATTCTTATTATATCTTAGACTTCGATAATTGTAAAGGGAGGTCTAACTGCCATATTAAACTTAGCCGCCGCCTCTAAAGCCATACGAACACGCTTGCGTGGAGTCTTTATTGTTGGTGTAGAAAATAATGAACCCAAAGCTAGTTCTTGCCCAGCCCCTTCAGCCATATAGTTTACATCTACTTCAGATATATGAAAGTCTGTATCCATTGTAAAGATTCTTCCAGCACCCTGTACTGCAATTATAAAAATTCCGCCTTCATCGCCATCTTCAGGAGCACTAGTACCAAACTTACCATAACCGTGTTCTTGAAATGTTTCTTTAACTGATTCAACAAATCTTGTACGCATGAACTTATCTATGTTTCTAAATCCTGCAGTTGGTTTATAAACAGGAGGAGTCCACGAATATTGTAAAATTTGACCCATTCTAAAACTATCTACAAACCCTATGCCAAATTGACCAACCTTAAAAACCTTTGGATCTGTTCTTTGAAAAATTAATCCAGACTTATCATCAGATGCAGCAGCATCTCCCCCAAGGAGGACTTTGTTTTCATGGATTAGGGCAACTATACAGGTCATATAGACTAGTATACTATTTTTAAAATTCCTAGTCCAGTTCCCCTTCAGGATGGTATTTTTCTATTTGAGAGTCAATGAATGATAGTTTAAGGAGTGTTTCTTCAAGCTCAGATTTAACCCCAATTAATTCCTGGATAGCCTGGTAATATTTATCTTTCCACTCTGTTAATTCCCGCTCAATTTTATATAAGGCTATCTTAAGATCTTTAATTTCTAATTTAAGGTGGTCCTGCTCACGATCAGCTTGCCTAATTTTTTCTTTTTTATTATCACGAAATCCAGCAATTAGCGCTGTTCCCATGCCAGAAACGGCAGCGGCAAAAATAGCGACAACTATGGCAGTATAATCTATGTTCATTATACATAAATTATACCGTATATGTAACCTAAATTAATAGTTCAGAAGCCGAAATTTCGTTGCCTAAATATTTCTTTTTTTGAATTGCTTCCCTAACAAACTCATGGCCATTTGATCTTCCAGCCAAAATTATGACCCACCTTGGTTCCAATTTGGCGCTTATGCATCCCTCACACATCAGAAGATTAATAGGCAAAAGGGTAGACTTTTTTACCTCTAGCTTGTGCTTTGTCTTATTGCATGAATAGCAAAGTATTTTTTCCATTAATTTGATTCCTCAATATGTGTAAATACAATCTCGTCTATGATTGTGAATTCGTCATTTTCCATTAACTCTTCAATTTCCGTTCCGTCTTCAATTGTGTATCTCACAGTAGATGCAAATGCACCCATGTTTTCTACAGCGCCATAACATTGTAATTCGTGAATGTACACGATATTAACAACTTCATAGTATTCTTTCACTAGGTTTACCCTCCAGCTCGCATCTTACTCCATATGACTCAATTAATTTTTTAACTTTAGATACGTAATCAATTACCATTTCTTTTTTGATTCCGTCAAATTGAATAAAATTATCTTCATATAATCTTAATGCGAGGAAGTCTGGGTACATAACGACATCCATCAAAAGCATCGATGGCTTTTTAATTTCATGAACTCGTTTCTTCATTTCTTCCGTGTAGAATACAGGTTTATTTGGCTCACCAGTCCATTGGTTAATTCCATGCTTAAAATATTCTTTTTGTTTTTCTGAGCTTTTATCAATAAACATTTTTCTTTTTAAGCCTCTTCCATACCTCTGGTGTTTTGTGCAAATTCTTACTTTTATCTATAGAGCCTGAAGTTAGATAAACTCCACCCCAAACTCCATATTCATCTTTTTCTAATCCAAATTGATAGCACATACTAATAACTGGACAAGTTAAACAAGCTTCATCAATATTTTTTGCGATATTAGGATCTGCTTCATATTTATCATAAAATAAATTAGTATCCATTCCCCTGCAAACAGCAAGGTCATACCAATCAAAATCTTCTGAGTCTATGCCTAAATCATTTAAAATGCTTGACATATTTTACAGGTAGCTTCCACATTCCGTTATCGCCTACAGAAAACTTTTCTGCTATTCCCCAGGAATTATTCCTGAATAGTCCTTTTACGTCAGTAAATCCTTGAGCATTTTTTTTCCATATAACTAGATCATAATTGTCCCAGTATGGGGCTATATTTTTAGCCCTCTTTATAAATACTTCGACACCTAGTTCTGTCAAATTTAACATGCTGTCCTTTAATGATTAAACCGCAGCATCCCACTAATATATATTATACAGGGTTTGCTGCGGCTATGTCAATAGCTATTTAATAAAAGTTCCATTCCAAATGGACTTTTTCACATTATATTTACCACCACGGCGCTTATATTCTTGAACTACCCAGCCATTTGCGTATGCTGATGGATATACATCAAATTTTCTTTTTGCCTCAGCGACAACTCTAGCATATAGTTCTTTATCTGATGGCTCACCTTTGCGATCATCTATAACTTCTTTATACTTATCTTTTGCCTTGTCTAGGTCTTCGTCTTTTTCATCGTATGATTTTTCAACTGGGACGCAATTTGGAACCATGCGGCCATTCTTTTCTTTCATACCTTCCTGCTTATATCCAGACCAGCAGGCTTTTGTCATGTTATCCCATTTATCTTCTTCTTCATTGTCAGACTCATAGTCCTCATGTTCAGATTTTGTTACTGGCCAGTTTACTTCATTTTTCATTGGGTCTCCTACTGGAGCGGGATTAGATTCATTTGCGTCTTCAGATTCCATTTCTGGAGCCTCTTCTTCGCCTTCCTCTTCCTCTTCTGGCATTTCAATCATGCCTTCAATTGCTTCCATTAGGTGCTCAATTACCATGCCTAATTGCTCTTTTGTAATTTCAGGACGCAATGCTTTTGTAATTTCTTCATCGTCTTCAATTTCAATTACTGTATCAAAAGGCTCTACAGCATCATTTAACATATCTTTAATTTCTTCTACAAGATCGTCTTGAGTTAATGATTTCTTCATATTCTTTTCACGCTCTACAATTTTGCGAGACCAAGAGAAACCAGCATCTCCACCCCATGCGTCCCACATAATTCGACCATTCGAAGGGTTAGAAGTATTGTAAAAGTCTTTACCTTTTTTGTCTACTTCATGTCTTGAAAAGAAGGAGTACATTCGCTTAACAGTAGAGAGACTTAGAGTTTCGCCTCTAGCTAATTGTCCAGCACGGGTCCAACCAACTGCTGTGCCAGCACCTGTTGCTTTACCCTCTTCTTTCCAACGAATAGCTCTCTTAGCTGCAGATTTCATTCCTGCCGTTGGTTTGTATCCTTCTTTAGCCATTATTTCTCCTTCACGCTAACGACTTTGACGTTCTTAACTTCATCGTCAACTCCGAATATATCATTAATATAATCTGCTGCATCTTCCTCGCTAAATGCTTGGACTTCTGCATCAACCTCAAGTTTAATCCTGTAGGTATTCATAATTATTTACCGCAGGTTGGGCAAACACCGCTAGCTGTTACTGCTGGCTTTGCTGTTCCTCCAGATTTAAATTTAGGACGACCAAATCCTACAATTGAAACCATTACTCCTGCTTTATTCTTCTTGTATGCACGGAGTTGCTTGCAGCACTCTCCGCCATTTCTTTGGCTTCCCTTTTTATTGCTTGAAGTATTACCTTCAATGCACCAAACAGTTCCGTCTTCGTTATCTTCAATAACAATTCCTACGTGAGAAATTCTATCGACACCGTCTGATGGGAAATCAAAATAGGCGATATCTCCTGGCTCTGGATCTGCAATGTCTCCATCAATCCATGCACCAGCTTTCTTAAATGCTGCTGCACCTCCTGGAGTATAAACTGTATTAGGAATCTTTACTCCTGCTTCATTTGCACACCAGTTTACAAAAGATCCGCACCATGGCTGAAAATTAGCTTTTGTATATGCGCCGTATTTTGTCTCGTTATCTTTAGGACCTTCAATGTATCCTACCTGAGACTTTGCAACTTGAATTAAACGAGCAGCAGTTCCTTTTGGAGCCTTTGCTGTTTCTGCTGGTACTGGAAAATCACTCATGTTTATTCCTTATCCCAATCTGTATCAACAGGCTGTTCTGCTGGCATTGCACCATCTGGCTTATTAGCCAAACGTGCACGTACTGCATCTGCTTCTACGTCTGCCTTTAATTCATTAATTGCTAATTCTGATTCAAGCTTCTTGTCTGCTTGAGTATTCTTTGCATCTACTTCTTTATTATCCAACTGTGCCTTCATGATATCTTTAGCACCTGATTGTCCAATAAGTAGACCCGCCAAAGTTCCTGTAATAAATGTTGCAACGCTACCCAATACGTTAAAGAACATCTTATCATTTTCTGATTGTGCTCCGATTGGTTGTGATACGAACAAAAGTCCGTACAAAATTCCTACTGATGTAAGAAGAAGAATTGTTCCAAGGGTTAATCCTAGAATAAACTTTAGTCTTGCATCAAGATCCGCTGGGGTTAATCTTTCTTTAGCCATTTTTTACCTTACTGTTTTGATAATCATTCCATATTTGTTCGCCAACAATATCTCTACTGCATGTTCCTGTTGTCTCACAGACTGGAGGATTGCACTCTGCTTTATCCCAATTTGCCTGATCTTGACAAGGATAGCGGAAGCTTCCCTGATAACCGCAAGAGGTCAAGGTCAGGGCTAGCACTACGCTTGAAAATGAGGCAATTATTTTTCTCATGCCTCTATTATACCTTATTCCTCGTCTTTTCTTAAAGGGATGGTTATTAGCCAAATAACGGTAACAATTATTGTGGCTAGGCCTACTACATCTTGGGCTGTGCCTGTTAGGGTAAGCCAAGCTATAAAAAAGCCAAGGAGGGTCCATAGCTGGGCTATGCTTTCCTTAATTGCTTCCCAGATCCAATTAAAAAATCCTTTAATTATTTTCATACTATCCTCCTAGTCATGGCTGCTGCCACAATATTTCCTGCAATAATTACTGGCACAATTACTTCCTGTGCTTTTTCTCTTTGATCATCGGTCATGTCTTTGCCCCATTCTGATGGGCTTAATAATTCTTCAAAATTAATATCTGAAATAGCGCCAATTGGATCCGATAAAAATGCTTCCGTTGCAATTTCAGTTGTTGCATCTGCTAAGGTATATGGCATAGGCGCTGTAGCATTTTCTTTAATTCTATCACCAAATTCTTCAAGGGCTTTTGCAATTGTTGGTTCTGATGCTGCCAAAGCTGCTACCTTTGCAATTTCAGATGCTCTGATTCCAAGGCCTTCTGCAACCGCCGCCTTCTGCTCTGGAGTTAATTTAGTTAATGTATCTTTACTTGTTAAATCTGCAATTAGATTTGCTGTTTCTTCTGTGATAACATTAGGTCGTGATGATTCTTCAGAAGGTTCAGCAGGAGTTGGCTCTGGTTCAGGAGTTGGCTCTTGATCTGTATCCGTTGGCTGAGGTGAAGGCTCTGGTGAAGTCTCAGGAGTTGGCTCTGGCTCAGGGGTTGGATCTACGTTCTCCTCATCTGTGGTATCAGAACTTGGCTCTGGATTGGGATCGTCTGGTTCAGTTTGCTCGTTTGATGGTTCAGGAGTAGGTTCCGATGTTGGTTCTTCTGTCGGTTCTGTCGTTTCTTCTGGTTGTGGCGTTGGGTCTATGGGTGTCTGAGGCTGATTTGCCATAGCCGCAGCAATTGCGGCGGCAACTCTTTGCTGTTCTTCAAACAACCAAGTTTCATTATATAAATCCCAAGCATCTTCTATTGCATTGTTCATATCAATAATTGCTTGATCATAGGTAGACTGAGCATTATTTTTAGCAGTTAATTTGTTTGAAGTATTAATAACTGCATTATCGTATGCAGTATTCTTTGTAGTTAGCGTTTGATTGTATGTGTTTAGTGTAGATACAGCAGAATTATACACAGATAATTTGTCATTACGTACTGTGAATTTAGTATTATAAGTTTGTTGTGCTGTAGATTGTGCTTGTTGGGCAGCAGTTAAATTATCTAATTGTTGTTGTGTTGCACCAGATCCATAAGAAAACGTATTTAAATTACAACTAAATCCTACACCCCATCCACCAGTATAGGCGCATCCTGCTGTAGTCCAGCCTCCAGGAATTGACCAGCCAAGTAGGTAAGATCCTGGGCCACCACCGTTATACCACCATATCTCTACATCTAAAGTTTTATCTTGGCTAACATTATATATTGGAGAATATGGGCTCCATGTAACACCTTGTTCTACCCAATTATCGACAGCTAGTTGTCCGTCAACATACATTCTAAACCCGTCGTCTGTGTAACCAGCAAAGTAAACGCCTGTCCAACTTGATGGCACTGTAATTTTTCCAGTAAATTTAACAATAATATCTTCATAATATCCACAAACTGGAAGATTCATCGAAGCAGAATTCCAAACACCAGTACATATAACAGAACCAGGTACTGCTATATGCTGTCCATTAACATATCCATCTCTTAATAGATGATATACAGTATATTGTAGTCCTGCTGACCCAGCACTATTTACTGCTGATTGAGCTGTTTGAAGATTTGAATTTGCTGTTGTTAAATTAATTGTGGCTACATCTAGTTCATCTTGGGCATCATTTTTATTTGTAAGAGCAGTAGCAACTGTTACGGTTTGTCCATCTACTGCAGATTGTGCTGTAGTCTTTTCAGATAATGCAGTAGCCTCTGCAGCAACAGCTGCATCATACTCTGTATAAGCTGTGTCTCTTGCTTGTTTTGCAGCAACGGCTGTATCGTATTTATCTTCTGCTATATCTATTAAGGCTCTAGTTTCAGCCTCTTCTGTAAGATTTGATACCTTTTCATTAAGCTCAGATATTTCCTGAGCCGCCAAACTTAATGGATCATCGCTATAAGCAGGTGTTAAAAATAGCCAACCAAACGCTAAAATGGCGGCTAATGACAATCTCCATGCTTTCGTCCTAGTCAACTATAACTCCTTGTTATAAATTTTATAACAAGTTAATTATATCATCTGACTATTTAGCGTTATCTGTTTTGTAGAAGCCTGTACCTTTAAACTGAATACCAAATGTACCAAACTGTTTAACCATTGCAGCACCACACTTTTCACAAAGTTCAACCATGTCTGCTTGTGAAAAAGGTTTTGGTATTTCTTTTGTGTAATTACAAATCACACACTTGTAATCATAGTTTGGCATTCTTCTCCTAAATTTTAAGGAGCAGTTTAGCCACATGCTCAGGTGGATCCCAGGCAACTATGCCCGCATCTGCGACTCCCCGATGAAAGGGTGCAGACTTATATTATACCTTATTTGATTTTGATTGTCTTTGGCTTTTCCTCTTCAGGAACAATACGCTCTAATTCAATTGTGAGCATACCGTTTTCTACCTTTGCACCAATTACCTCAATATATTCTCCAAGAGCAAATTCTCTTGTGAACTTACGAGTTGCAATACCCTTATGCACGAATTTTGCATCATCTGCTGAATCCTTAATCTCTCCCTTTACAGTAAGAGTAGAATCCTTTACAGTGATTTCAAGATCTTCTTTTGCAAAACCCGCCACAGCAACTTCGATCAAAAATGTATCTTCGTCGTCTGTCTTAATGACATTGTAGGGTGGGTATGTAGAGTTTGATGCGTGGCTGTGAACTCTAGTTAGTCTATCTAGTTCACGATTAAAGCCAATAAAAAAGGGATCCTTGAAAAGGTCCCATGTATAGGTTGTTACCATTTTATTCCTCCTTCAAGCGAATAAGTTAATATGTGGGCCCCTATTGGCGACCCACATATATTATATCAAAGTAGATTTTTTAAGTCTACAAAATCTTTTTCTTTTTATCCTTCATTTTATTTTCGTCTGCGGTGGCAGCGTAAAGAGCCCTCATTTGTGCTAAGGCTGCTGAGCGTCCAGAGTGGCAACCCTTTAGTTCTCCCTTATCATTTACTACGGCATACCCTTTACATCCTGCTACACCTTGTTCAACTTTATATGGCATTTTTTCTCCTAATCATTTGGAATTTCTGGCATATCCATTGGGATTATGCCTAGATCTTTTGCTATTTTGAATCCTTCTTGATTTAAACTTATCATGGCTTCTAGATTTTCGTCATATTCAACTTTTACATATCCTGCTTCATAAAGATCAATTAAAGTTTTATCTACATAATCAGTATGGGCCTGCCATAATTCTGGGGCAATATCTTTTGCAATTTCGTTTATGGCAAATATGATCTCGCCATCTTCATTAACGCCAGCGATTTCTACTGCGCCTATTTCAATATAGTGCTCTAGCCTCATATCATCATTATCCATGTGTCTATTATACTCTTTCTGGCTTATGCCTATTGTAGGCTACCATCTTCATTTTTGTCAATAGTAGACTCCACTATTTGCTGTACATAGTCAGAAAAATGTTTCCTAATATTGCCTGCTGGCCTATTGCCTGCGCTTTTCCATATTCTTTTATACTCTATTACATTAGAGAATGTGGTTGGGCAAAGCAGGATACCGTTATACTCTTTTAATACTGTAGGCAGCGGCACATGTTTTCCACAACATTTACACTCTTTAGCTTTATCTTGATATATACTCATACTATTTCCATTCCTTCTATCATTGCCGCCAATTCTTTAGGCATCTTAGGGGCCACAATTACATTCATTTTCTTTACATATTCTTCTTCATTATCCCATTTAATGCTGTCATACGTATGTACATCTATTTCATTTAATGTATCTACTTTAGTTCTACTAATAGCATTATAAATAGATCCGCAAACGGCGTCCGCTAAGTCTTTAGAACCTTTTCTAGGGTGATCAACACGATCTTTCATAATTTTTAATTGCAATAATTCATCAATCAATAACGGAATATGTGGACCAGAAAGTCTTTCTTCCAGAACAACCATAGCCATATCGTCATAATGCTTCTTTGCAACTGACAAAGTTTCTGTGTTAATTCCATAAGCTTTTAGCTGTTGCATCATGTCGTGAGAATTCCATCTGTCAAATGTACAAACTCTTATCTTAAATCCTGCAGTTCTTAATGAGAGTATATAATCTTTTACTTCTGTAAAGTCAACAGATTTATCTGCCGTAGGAGTCCAATATCTAACAGCGTCTACTTCAACAATTGGAGCTGGTTGAGAGTATGTATCTGTTACTTTTACATTTACCCATTTATTTACATGCGACATTGCTACAGCACAATGGTCATGCTTTTGTGCAAGGTCTACGTGAATAAAGTATTCTTTATCTGGGTCTGGTGCAAACCAAGGTTCTAGTCTTCCAAATCCGTCCACCGCTAGTGCCATATTGCTAAATGCCTTTTCAATCTTTTCACGAGATTTAAAAAACGCATCCACAGCTTCTGGTGGCATGCAAGCAAATCGGCTAAGAGCATCTGGCATATTCTTATAAAACTCTACTTTAAAATCTTCAATTTTTTTAGTTGGATTAATTTCCCATGTAGGTCTTTTAATCGCATAAGTTTTAGGAATAGTATATGAAATAATATTATCTTCTTCCCACTCAACAGTTACTTCATTTCCTACAGTTCCATCTGGCAGGTTCTCATCCATTTTTAATACTTTAGTTCTTATAATAGTTTCTTTTTCCGCCACAACTGAATCATAAAATTTTTGAATAGGGTCATTCTTAAAGCGGGGAAACGAAAGCAGAATAACCTTACCATAGTCTGGGAAACGAGATACAACAGATCCACGGTACATATCGTAAATAGCATCAGCAGTCTTTGCTTGGTCATGACCAGTTGTGTTCTCAGTGGCAAAGCCTGAGATCTCATCTAAGATTACGGCAATAACGTTATAACCTTCGAACGCTTCACGCTCAGAGTGTCCTGAATAAACATTTACACTCTTATCAAATCTGATTTCAGAAGCTTTAGGATCGTATTTTCCAGTAAACCATGGAGACCTGTCTATTCTTGTCTTAAATCCTTTAAAGAAAACATTGTTGGCCTGTGCTGCGTTAACAGCAATATTAATGATATCAATTGTATCTCCAGGAGGCTTGCCGTAATATGTTGCTGGATCTTTTAGGCACAATAGTAAATATACTATATATGATACCGATATGGTTGAGCAATAATCTTTTCCGCTACCCTTGCCTAATTGAGCAATTACTTCATTGCAGGTTTGTTTGAATCTTCGTTTTCCTTCTTCTTCTCCAAAGAGTTTGATAAGGGTTGATTCTTTATAGATCTGGCTGCTTTTCTCAATGAGTGTATACTGGTACTCCGATAATGGGGGAAGTCCGAGGTAGTCTGGGCTTGTAACGAATGTTCGTAAGTCGACTGGTCTTTCATCAAATTCCTCTCCATCTAGGATATCAATGAGATCATTAAAATTAAGATCCACTTACTTCCTCAATTATCTCAACTGGCTCTACTATCCCAGTAATTTGTGACAATCTCTTGGCAACTTCCATTTTACATTTTGGACAGGTAGCCGTAACTTCTTTTAAAATCTTTACAAGAATATCTTGTTTGCGTTCTGTCTCCGCCAATTGTGTGGCAAGCTCTGCATTATCTAGTAAGCCTACTTCCTGAAGCATGCCTATGCGTTTGCCTTCAATGTCTGCAATTAGTTTTAATGCCGTTGCCTTTACATTTAATTGACCCTGAGTGTCTGCGTCTTCTACGGTCTTCCAGGCCTCTTTAATGAGCATGGCATAATGTTGGTCTGCTCCAGAGATAGCCTCTTTAGCCCTCTCACGAGCCCCAGAATCGCTTCTTACGACCTGTTTCCACTCATCTATATACTCTATAACCTCTGACCGTTTAAAGCCCGTCACAGAGGCAATCTGGGTAGGGTTATTACCTTTAAGTAATTCCTCTACTACCTTGTTCATGCGATCATAATGATCAGCTAATTCAATTTCCATATATATACATTATAATCTTAGTTGACTAAAAAATCAACTAGATTTTTGCTTGGCAATCTTTAATAGGACTAAATATCCAATCAAATCGTCAATATCGTTATCTCCTGGATAATCTGTACCCTTCATAAGTCTATTTAATTTATCATCAATACGGACATGTAGTTGCTCTCTTGGTCCCGCCTTTGAAAATATTCGTACAGGATCAAGGGCTGAATTGCCGTATGCGATATTCTTTTTGACCAACATATGTGCAATCTCATGGCATGTTTCAAGAATTTCTTTGCCTGCTTCTGTACCTACTGTAAGCAGATATAAATCTTCACACCTAAATTGATTTACGTCTGGGAATACTGGTTCAAGCATTATCCATCTCCTTGTATAATTGTTTTAATCCTCTTAGCGTTCCAATATCCATATATTTCCCGCCTGGTCTTACCGCCCTAATATTTGTGCTTTCGCTTATCCATTCCTTTAATTGTTTTCCTGGATGGTCTAATTTAGGATCTAAGTATCTTATCATATTTTTTCGGAATAGCATAGTGCCCCACATGTCTGGGTAGTCACAATTATCTACCTTATCTTCAGATCCAATTACCCTACCATCAGAAACTTTAACCTGTCCTACTCTTCCTTTTAATTCATCATTACATTCCCATATGCCAAGAACTAGATCTGCCTTATCTTCTTTCATCATTTCTTTATAAATATTTACTGGAGCATTAAGAATGTATGTGTCTGGCATTCCTACAACAACGGTATCATTATATTCGCCTATCATAAACTTAATTGCATCAGACATAGTAGATGGTTCACGTACTATTAGTTTAACATTCATGTCCATGTTTTGAACTATTGGAACCCACTCAGGTCTTGTAGCAACACGAACTTCGTCACAAACTTCAAGCATTTGTTCTACATGCCACTGAAGCAAAGACCTCTCGTCTGATATTGGCAAGCAGAACTTCGGAATTCCGCCAATCCTAGATGCTTTGCCAGAAGCTGGCAATACTCCTATGGTATGCATTACTCTTTCCAATCGTGAGGATTAAATCCATTAGGATAAGATTGATTTACCATTGGATCTTTCTTCCATGCAATCCAGCCTTCTTCTCTGTCATCTCCCCAATATAAATGAACTACGTCTTTATCAAGAAGTCGCTTTGCGTCTTGACCATGAAAAATATGAACTTTATTGTCTTTGAGATAAGGCATTTCCATTAATTCTGGAGCCCACTGGTTAATATGTTTTTGATATGGCTCTACGCCTAATTCACGATACATGGCATCTGTAAACATTTGAACATCTGTATAATAATGAACCATATGGTTATGCTGAATAATGCCGTCTCCGACTCTTTCAACACAAAGATCTATTGCTGCTTTTAGTAAAGGATGACCAGCCCGTGAAGCAATAGTTTGTGTTGCTAACCATGGGGTATCTCTTTCGATATCAAGCATCATATCGTAATCCTGATTTAACCATGAGTCTACTGGAACTTTACAATGTGTATCCATGTCAGCATAAATTCCGCCATTAATATAAAGAATTGCAAATCTCCAAAGCCCAGCTTTCATAACTCCTAATGGAAGATTAATGTATGTGTTATAAATTTCTTCTGAAAAATTATCTTTAAAGAACTGCTCTCTGTCTGGACCACTCATATATCCGTGATCCCAGTCTGGGTTATTGTCCTTCCATGTTTGAATACTAAATTTAGCATAATCTGGAAGGGCATCAAATGGTGTCTCGTACGTCTGCCAAATCTTTTTTTCTATCATTTTTTAATTAGTCCGAACTTTTCTAGATACCTCTGTATAGTCATAGCAGAGACCCCGCATTCTGTTCCAATTTCTGTAACAGTTTTCTTTTGTACTATATATCTGCGATATAGCCAATCCTTACTTTGATAAAGTTTCATCTTTCTGTTAGCACCGTGTTAGAATAATGAGCAATGCCGAATGCATCTGCCACATCAAAATCTTCAAGCTTTAATCCATATTTATTATTAAAATAATCTACAGTTCTTTGTTTCCTAATTTGACGCATCTTGTTTTTGTACCAGGAGTCAGCATATCCTGGATTCTCAAACCTAAGCTTGTCTTTCTCCATCTTTGTTGGGTTTTTATTTCCAATATATGCCTGCCAAGATGTAGGAGATATAGTAATAACACTAGCCCCAGTAGACATAAGCTCAGCAATAACAACACCGTAGACATATGATAATTTTATCACGGCATCAGGGGATCTGACAAGGACTGCTCCTTCTACTGCAATATAATCAGACTTTAATTCATCTAACATTGCATGCATTTTTAATTTAGCGTCATATATTTTTTCATATATATCTGCTCCAGCAAATTCTATTTTCCCCCATTTTAAAGGCTTATCGTTTTCCATAAGGCAAAATGCGACGGAATTTGTAGATGCATCTATGCCAAGAACACGGCTAGCCTTTGTTTTTACTAGCTCAGCTAATTTCATTTATCATCCCCAACAGCCTAGATCTTTGATCCTGATTTACTTTTCTATTACACGCAGAACACAAATTAGATTCATTATACCTACTTAACTGTGCCCCACACTTTTTACATCCTCGCCTAGCACCATTCCTAATAGCCTTTTTTTCATAGTACTTTTCCATAATGCGTCTATTTGTTGCAACACGGCAACACTCATCTGTGCAATACTTTTGATTATGAGTTTTTGCCTCAAATTCTTTAGCACATTCTTGATTCGCACAAATCATAATTTAGGAACCTCATAGGCTTCAATTTGTATAGTTCCAGTTTCTCCAGCCCAACATTCTTTTTTAATTGGACAATTTTTACATGCATAACTTGTTTTAACAAAAGGCCTCATCGGAATGTCGCCTTCTTTAAAATTATCCCAAACCTCGCACATCCATACAAAAAGATCATCGATAATCTTTTTATTTTTAGGGGTCATTTGAATTGGAATAAGAAGAATTTCTTGAGTGTTTTTATTTTCATATAAGAAGAATGCCTCTTTAGCATTACGAAGTTTCATATATGTAAGTAGTTGAAGCATATGGTTTGCTGATGGAGACATCTCTGCCTGCCTTGTATCCCACACTTCTTGTTTAGCAGTTTTAATTTCACCAATTACTTCTTCATCGTCCCAATTAATAACAAGGTCGATAAACCCACGAATTGGTGGATATTCATTAGTAATTTCTATTTCAGTTTTGACATCTTTCATGGAGTTAGTCTTAAATAAATCAGAAGACTGTCCAGCAATTAACTTCTGCAATCTATCATGAGCCTGTGTTCCATATGCCATATTTGCTACAGCAGTAGCATCATTATTGTCTATAAAATGTGCACCGCTAAATGCCATATACCAATATCGTGGGCAGTTTCCATGACCATAACCAAGACTACTGGGACTGAATGATTTTTTTGTCATCTCCCCATCAGGTCTTTTTGTAGCCTTATAGGCATCATCTAGCATCTGAGCAAACTCTTCTACATTAAATTTGCCTTCATACTTTTTAAATTTAAGATTCTTTACAATATCTCTAGCCATTATAACGAACGACATACTTGAGGGCATCCACGAGTTTGTCTATCGACTCCTTTGCTGAATAGTATACGTTCTTCTTATTATTGTTTACTGTTCCCGCTTTGTCTTTAGCAATTGTAGAGTATACAGCAGCAAGCATTGAGAACTTTGTAGACATAGCTTGTAATTCAATAATTAAATGTGGGGCTTTAGCAGCAGGAACATCAGGATTCATTAGAAGCTTTACCACAATAGCCAAAGCCTTGTCTAGCTGATCATCCTTCATATACTCATGAAGGTCATTAAATTCTGTAATATCACTAATTAACTCTAGACTACTTTTGTCGCTCATTGTATCTCCTTGTATAATCAATTGCCCATAGCCCTAAAGGATACCCGATTATAAATCCTAGCATCAATCCAAATAAAAATTGAATCATGATATGAATCTCCTAAACGCTTCTAGCCATAAGCCAAATGTTCTAATAAAATCATAACCAAGGTATATACCAAAAATACCCATGATGCCTGCAAAAACCTGCGGTGCTGGAACAGGTAATTTAACTATACTGAATACAGCTCCGCACAAAAAACCTGTTAATGTTGATAAAATAATTTCTTTCATTTTTTTACCTTTTTCTTATATGGGCCAAGATCCGCCTTTACGGTCCCATCTTTTCTAAGCCTGACAATTCTTCCATTTTTTATTTGAGTTGGATTAAATGGATGCTTATTATTTCTTTTTCCACTAGACATCTTTTTTCTCCCATTCTTCTACTAATTGCTCTAGCAATGACCATTCAATCACAGCAAGCCTCGTTTTGCTATTGTCTTTGCCAAGGATGATCTTGAGTACAGGATACTTATCCCTGCTAACTTTAAAAGTATCTGTACAAATTTTAGACCAAATACTTTGCGAGATAGAGATCGATTTTTCGTATTCTTTATAATCCACCACGAAAGATTTCCACGTAGCGTCACCCTTCTGATAATCACCACGTCCACTGTTTTTTTGTTGTTTAGCTCCATCACGTTTTGCTTCTGACCTCTCTGACATTAGTTAACCTTAAATGTATTTGAGTGACCATCAATGCATGTCCATGACATAATTAAATTTATTGGATCCCAAAAAGTTTCTTCTGAATCTTTTTCACATTTAGAGCATGGCTTTGCTCCACCAATTTTTTCTAACTCTACCTTGTATATTTTTTCTGGCTTAGGGCCAATAAACTCATCAAGATTTGGCATTGATCTGATCCTGTAATTTTAATACTACTTCTGGATTATCACGAAGGTATTGCACCGCTTTTGCACGTCCTTGAAATCTCTCCCCATCCACGGTGTACCAAGCGCCACCTTTTTCCACGACTCCGCACATTTCTGCAACATCAAGAGTTTCTCCGACACCATCTACACCAAGAACTTCCCCTTGGTAGTAAAAGTCGTACTGTCCCGAAAGATTAGGGGGTGAGACTTTGCTGTAATCAACAATCCAGTTAACTGGTCTTCCGACTCTTTGTTCGATAATCTTGTCGCCCACTTTAACACCAGCCTTAATAGCATTAGCTTCAGCTTCAGACGACCAGAGTTTAATGACAGTGGTGCTAAAGAACTTGACTGCCATTCCACCTGTGGGGATGTGACTAGCATGCATAGATCCAAACTGATTTCGTTGTTGTGAGATGAGAACAAGTAATGTGTTTTTGTTTGCATAATTTAACATCTTGACTGCGTGGGTCATATCCTTTGCTTCAGCGCCGATTTGCTTTGTATCCTGCAAATCTTTTAATTCATTTCCATCTTTTTCAAAATAGATTGCTGGTAGTAGAGCAGAAATAGAATCAACAACTATTAGATCAACTTCTGCTTCCATCAACTTAGTAGCAACATCTACCATATCATTTACTGTTTTTGCAGGAGAGTAAATAAGTTTTGAAGAATCTACTCCTAATTGCTCTGCCCATGCTGGATCATATGATGCTTCTGCATCTATCCAAGCACAAGTCTTTCCTTCTTTTTGTGCCATTGCAATCATTTGCAAGCAGAAAGAGGATTTTCCAGCAGACTTATTACCCCAAACAAGAACCTGTCGACCATAAGGAAGTCCGCCACGCAATGCCATATTAAGCCCAATACTTGGGGTAGCCTGCTTATGTACTTGAACTTCTTGTGCTGATTGAACTCTTGCTCTTGTTTTTGGATCTAATTTTGCCAATACTTCATCTAATACAATTGTCATTTATTTATCTTTTCTCTTTCTACCATTATACCATTTAGAACAGGTTGCCGTGAAGGGGTGGACGAGATTTATTTTTTTCCATTTTATTATGCAAAACTTCGTCAAGACTATGAAGAACTGCTTCTTCATTTCTCATTGCTGCATATACATCTAACAACCTAATAATAGTATCAGCAATTTCTTCTACTACTTTTTCGGATCCTTGAGACTTTCTAATAGCCTCAAGAACTTCAGTTACTTCTGAATGAACTAGGGCAAGCTTATTTCCAATTTTGTCATGGGTATATTCTCCATCCCAAAATCCCTTTTCTCTTGCTGTCTCATGTAAAACTGCTGCTAGGGCATCTAACCCATACTCAGTAACAATTTGATTACTCATTTTTATCCCTTAAACTAAACGTAAATGATGGGCCTTCCTCATCATAGTCAATAACTAACTCTTTATCATTTTTTGCTGCATCTAAAAATTTTATAGAGGGTACGGTTAATTTACCGTATTCTTCTAATAAGGCAACTAGTACCTGATTGATGCTAATGGCCTGTATAATCCCTTCTAGATCTTCTGTCACTTTATCTCCTTAATATTTAATGTACCGTCATCTAATTTAGAAAGAATGACTTGGCACTTCATGCCTTCCCGCATTTTGGCAAGAGCTATTTTATACATAGTAGGGAAAGCAATAGCTCTAGTTAGATTTTTATCTTTATCTGACATTACGATGTGAGCCATCATTTTGCCAGCCTTTGTTTTATACGGTGTGAAGTCTATCACAACATACTCTTTTTCAGCAAGGTCGTATTCTTTTCGATATAGATAATCGACAAACATATCCTTTGATTCTTTTGATATATCGCTTACCTTGACATATCTTGCAATTCTATTGTCTCCTACAAGAATGAAGTACATCTGATTAGTCTCAATTGGGGTTTGCTCATTATGGAATAAGCCGATTGATCCAGTTTCATCAACCAGCTCTACTCTTGCCCACCCATTTCCACGCTTAATGTTTTTAACCATTCCAAACATAATAAAGGAGCCTAATTCATCAAACTCTTCAATAGGTCTTGCCTGTGCTTTAATTCTAGGTGGAAGATCTAAGTTGAATGTAGGAATTCCTAGATACTCATAATAATTATCTTTTTCTTTTCCTGATCTAGGGTTATCTTGAAATGCCGCTCCACCAATTGCATTTAATGCAGCAATTGCACGACTGTTTATTCCACTTCCTTTTTTCGATGCTTTTTCAATTAAATCATCATAATCTTTGTATGGTCTTTTTTCAATAATTTTATTTGCGATACTATCTGAAATAAATTTTACTTCAGCTAGTCCAAAAACAATTGCATCTTCTTTAAGAGAGAAGTAAACATCTGACTCATTAACGTGCGGAAGTCTAACCTTCAACCCTAGTCGCTTTGCTTCGATAAGGTATTCTGTTCTTGTATCTTTGTTTCCTTCGTTTTTAAGAAGGGAGAACATAAACTCCAAAGGATAATAAAACTTAAGCCAAGCGGTATAATAAGAAAGCATAGAGTAAGCGACAGCGTGAGACCTATTGAACGAGTATCCCGCATGGGCCTCAAAATCGTGCCAAAGATGTTGGGCTTCTTTTTTGCTAATATGTTTTTCAGCGCCAGCAATAAATTGATCTTTGAATTGGTCGAATTCTTTTGCATCTTTCTTCTTTCCAATAATTTTACGAACCTTGTCCGCTTCGGACCAAGTCATTCCGCCAAGATATACGCAGGCCTGCATAACCTGCTCTTGATAAATAATTACGCCATAAGTGTTTGAAATAAATGGCTGCATAATTGGGTGAACATATTTTACAGCCTCATTTCCATGCTTACGATTAATATATGAAGCACCAACAGTATTCATAGCTCCTGGACGTACGAGAGCATTTGATGCTGCTAAATCTTCAAATGTGCTAACACCCATTTTCATCAATAGGTTTGTATAAGGAGTTGCTTCAGCCTGAAACACTCCCTTTGTATATCCTTCGCTTAGCATTCCATAAACATTTTTATCGTCTAGTGGAATCTTAGACAACTCTATTGTTTTACCGTGTCTATCCTTAATAGATTTTAATGTATCAGAAATAACGGATAATGTTTTTAAGCCTAAAGCATCAAGCTTAATAAGACCAATATCTGCTACTGTGTCCATATCATATGCAACAACTGGAATTCTTCCTGATACTTTATCCTGAGCATCTTCACGAGATTCTACTGGAGCATACTTTCTGATATCATCTTTTGCCACAACTACTCCTGCAGCATGAACTCCAACGCTTCTAATTTTTCCACGTAGTTTTTCTGCAAGCCAAGTAACTTCTGGATACTTTAATCTAAATTCTTTTGTGTTTGGAGATTCTACAAAGTCTTCAAATGTATCTACAGACTTCAACGCCTTATTAACTTCTCCAAGGGGGACCATGAATACACGAGCAGCATCACGAACTACACCTTTATCCTTAAAATAAGTAAATGTAGAAATGGAAGCGACGTGCTTAAACTTCTTCTTTAGATAATCTTTAACCTCTTTGCGACGGCGGTCTTCAAAGTCTGTATCAATATCTGGAAAGTCATTACGCTCTGGGTTAATAAATCGGAAAAAGAGTAGGTCATATTTAATTGGATCTACATCTGTAATACCTAATGTATAACAAACTAAAGATCCAGCAGCAGAACCACGACCTGGACCTACCATAATATTATTTGTCTTTGCCCAATTAATCATATCTGCTACAACTAAGAAATATGATGCAAATTTTTTATCCTTAATTACAGATAACTCTTCTTCAAGCCTGTCTACATAGACCTTATCCTGATCTAGGGATAGGCGTTTAAGGCCTTCTAAGGCCATCTCAGCCAGTTTCTTATCAGCATTGGTCTTAGGTACTGGTAGAAGATCTAGACCCCTGTTAAAATCGTATTCTCCAATTTTAGAGGCTATCTCCATAGTATTATCAAATATGTCAGTCCTATTAATTCCAGCCTGTTTAAAATCCGCCTCAATTTCTTGGCGAGTCTGAATAAATAAATTATAATCTTGAAATGAAATACGACGGTCAGGATAAAGATAATTAAATCTATCTAACATATTCTTCATCTGACGAGACATTTCAAAGTCTGCCTCTTTATCAGCTTTTGGAGAAGTTGATAAAATAAGCATTGCTTCTTCTAGAATTCTATCTTCGCCTTTAGCAAAGTGGGCGTCTCCTGTTGCTACCGCCTTAATTTTTAATTCATCAGCTAATTGAAGTAGCGTTTCGTTGATTTCTTTTGGGTTATGAGACTGAACTTCCACATATAGATCCTCGCCAAAAGTTTTACTAAAATCTTTGAGTAAAAGTTTGGCATCCGATAAATCGCCACGTTCGATACACTTACTAATAAGCCCATTAAGGCATCCAGTAAGAACGATAATACCTTCCGCATATTCTTTTAATATCTCTCTATCTATTCTTGGCTTATGATAAAAGCCTTCGTTCCATGCTAATTCTTGCAATGCATGGATATTACTTAATCCTTTTTGATTCTTAGCCAATAAAATAATATGGTTGTATGCCTGAATTGATTTATCTGTTTTTGAAGACTTATCAAATCTATCGGTTGGCGAGATATATGCTTCTACCCCAAGAATGGGCTTGATACCAATTTCTTTACATGCTATTTGCATATCACGGTGAGATGATAATGTCCCGTGATCAGTAATTGCTAATGCTGTTTGCCCAGCATCCTTTGCTGCTTGTGCTAATTCGGCAGGAGAATTAAGGCCATCCATTAATGAATAGTATGAATGCACATGTAAATGTGTGAATGACATTAATTCTCCGCCTTTAATTAGTTATTACCAGTCTAGATTGCTACTAGTTGCTGAATCCGACTCTGAATTTCCGCCTTCTCCATTAAAGAAAGCTTCTTGTTCTGTATAAGGAAGATCACGAACTGCTGTCTCTTCCAGCTTATATAGTTCTAGTGTTGATGCATCAAATGCTGCTTCATCCTTTGCAAGGGGGATGATTGTGTAACTTGTGTCTGTTTTTGTACCGCTACGCTTAATACGCCACATTAGATTTGTGATTGAACCCATTTCTCCTGCGTACTCAATAAGTGTAGGTGTAACTGTCTTGCCGCTTGAACCCTGCGAAAGAATTGCAACATATGGCTCTTCTTTGCCATCGTCTACTAGAACGTTGATATAAAGTCGTGAACGACCCTTCCAACCTGCCTTGTAGTCCTTACGGTGTTGCTCACAACCCCAGCACTTACCTTGATCTTCCATAGAGCAAAGACCTTTGCGACGGTAATCTTTTGGATTTGTGTGTTCGACTGCAATAAAGCCCAGCCCAAGCTTTTCATTATATGTTGGTGAATCTGGATCTAGTTCCTGAAGAAAACGAATCTTAACGCTTTCTCCATCTTCAAGTTTTACCCAACGAGCCTTGCTACCTTCTGAATTTGACTGTGGCTTGTCCATAACTGCATTCAAGCCTTTTAGTCCCTTTACGATACCCATTTATGTTTCTCCTTTATAGTTGATGGTATATATCCATCTGTCATTTTATTATATCACGAATTCCAGGTTCTGTATTCTATATCGGATACAGAATTTTTAATACAAGCTACAATTTCTTCATCAGTCATATCGCCAGCATCTTTTGCATCATGTGGGTATATCTTACCATATTCATACGAAGCCCACAAGATGTCTTTATTACGTAATTTATTGGCTATGCTCAGGCCTAATTCCCTGCCAGCCAAATCTGCGTCTGTCATAATTGTTATCTTATTGAAATATCTATTCAATAAGTTTTGTTGTTCAATAGAAAGAAAACCTCCTAATGTTGCAACAACATTTGGGAATCCAGCCTGATGAATTCTTATTGCATCAAAGTTAGATTCTACAATGATTACGTGCCCACCTATTTTTTTGGCACGATGAATATTAAATAATGTTTTGCTTTTAGCAAGATTGGTGCTGTTCTTAAATGCTTTATCTTTAATGGATCTTCCAACCAATCCAATTGGTATTCCGTCTGGGCTATGAACTGGGGTAATAACCATGTCCATATTTTCAGAATATCCTAATTTAAAGTCGTGCATAGATTGCTCATTAATACCACGAGAAATTAAATATGCTTTAGCATCTTCAGAAGCGCCAAGTCTATTATATAATTGGTCTAAAGTTTCTTGTGGAAACTCATTAAACTCTGGTTTATCTTCAAACATATTGGCCATGACTTCATCAAAGTTCTCTACAGATTCAGCTTCTTTAGAAGCGATGTATCTGATTGTCTCATACTCATTCTTATTTAAGATTTTTTTAACTAGTTCATTTAATGTGCCAGCCTCTCCGCATGCTGGGTTAAAACAAATATAAGCACCCTTTTCTCTGCTTACGCTAAAGCTTGAAGTATGGCGATTAGAATGAAACGGACAGTAGCATAGGAAATCATTATTAGTTTCTCCAACTATTTCTATGCCAAGCGATTTAACTACTGCTTTAACATGTGCTGGTGTGTAGATCGTGGAATCAATTTTCCTTGTGACCATCCCTCGCATTCACGTGCCTTTCTTTTACCAACATATATGCCATATATTCTAATAGCATATTCCCATTTATTAATTACAGAATCATACTGTGTATACCAGCCTACGTCAAGATCTAGTATCCTTGCATAACCCTTATCCCGCATTTCATGCATAACAGCATTTTCTGCTGCCACCCTTGATATCATAACAACAGAATCGTCTAGGAATTCCCCATCATGACCAAATGTCTTTATCTTTCTATTCATTTCCGCTCTTCATATCTGGAAGATTTTCATAGATAGGGCTAATAACACCACGATTAATATCCCAATCAAGGTAGAAATCAAACTCGTGTCCATGCCTATTCTTGCGTGAAACAACTTCAATCATATTAGTTCCTGGATATCTGTGGATAGCCATAGCCATATCAGCATCATACTCAATTGCCTTAGACCATGCTACCTGAGACATCATAGGTGGCTCGTCTTGGTCAGAAATATCATCTGCTGTTGCTGCAGTAATATCAATTACTGGAATATTATTAGAAACTGCTAACAGCTTAAATTCACGAGATATGTTACGGTTACGCTCAACTTCTGACATGCTCCGCTTATTATCATTAAACAATTGATGGTAATCTAAAATAACTAAATCTGGTTTATGCTGATCAATCTTTCCCTGAATAGTTGCAGGTGTAACCTCTGCAGTACCCTCATTTGATACTAGGACAAATGAATTCTTTCCCTCAAACTTCTTCTTACCCCAAGACTTAAATGTATCTACATCGATATCGCCTTTTGAAAAATCGCTGGCACGGAATAATCCTGAGCCAAGCATTGTGTATATACGGTCACGCATATTTTCTGGAGACATCTCAAGAGATACAATCATTGGCTTGAATCCTTGTTCCCATGCCTTACATGCAAGATAGGAAGTAAACCATGTCTTACCACGTCCTGGCCAACCAATAGCAACAATTAAGTGTCCTGGAGCCATACCAGTAGGATATGCTTTATCAATTGCATCAAACCCAGTTAGAATTCCTGGGCTTCCGCCCATTGCTGCAGAACGCTCTTTTACCGAAAGGAAATGATTCTCTGCTGCTTCAAGATCTGTGACATCAATATCACGAACATTATTTGTAAACTTAGAAAGGTTTGCGAGCTTAGATTGCATTTCTGCAAGAACCCTTGATGCAGCATCTTCTTTTAGAGAAGACCCAGATTGAATAATAATGCTCTTAAGCTTATTAGTCAGATATTCATTTTTAAGTTTATCTAAATAGTATCCAGTCTGTGCATTTGTATCAACTGGCTCAAAGTCTTTATGACGCTCCATAAGAATGCCTACTTCTGGAACTGCTTTAAATTTATAATAGTATGTTTTTAGGCTATTCCAAATATCGGCATGGGATGTAAAGATCTCATCTACATTATCTGCAAGTAATACACTTATATCTTTATTCTTACATACGGAAGATAGTAATTCTGCTTCTGTATTCATTCTTCGCCTTCCACCATTTTCTTTGTAGCCTCTCGCAGCATGCGACGCTTTTCCTTATCTCTATCAATCTCATTCTTTAAAATATCTATCTTATCAAAGTTATAAAAGAAGAAGTTGAGCGGATGCCCAGACTTACCAGTCTTAAAATAATAGATAAGCAATTCTTTTGCACGTTCATATCCTACACTATCAATGACATCTTGCATAGCCCATTTTTCACGGAATTTATTTAGGCGTGGCTTTTTATTATACTTCTCCTTATATAAAGATTCGTATAGTCCTATTAAAACATAAGGCTCTTTCTCATTTGCCACGTTTTAGTTCCTCTTCAACCTCACGAGTCTTTTCAATCAATTTGTCTTCTACAAACTTATACACACGCTCTGTTGCAGTATCAGCATTTTCTCCATCACGAACAAAGTCTTCAATGCCTATGCCAATTTTAATGCTTTCGTAATTACCCAAGTTACGAGTAAACGAAAGATCTACCTTCACCTTAGTTTCCACTATTCCGCCTTCCATACAGGTACAAATGAACCGTCATTGGTCTTAGTATACAATATTAAATTATGTTTGAGAAGAGCTTGCAATTCTGATCTTGATGGCAATTCTCTGATGTATCCAGCATCAATAATAAATTGATGGATGTCCAATATGTCCGATTCGCTAAACATATATTTAGACCATGAACTTTCTGGATTACTAATTGGATATACTTTTTGTGGAGCTTTTATTTTGCCCTGCAAAATATATTCTTCAATAGTTACCTTATGCCTATTCAATAGTTTTGCTGCCTCTACTGTAGAATAAGCATTTTCCATATTCTTCTTTACTAAAGAATACGGATACATCACTCTTTTTTTATCTGGATAGCACCAAGCAACTATCTCATCTCTTGCCCTAGAGGATTTTAATACTTTATGTATATTCCCGTTTAAGAAGAAATAGAGAAGTTTTTTGCGAACTCTTTGTCTTTTTTCTCTAGCCATCGCCCAAATGCACTCGTATCCTTATTAATCATCCAACGCCTTCCGCATAGAATACAGAAAAGCTCAACATGTAGTTTTTGAGAGAAAACTCTATCGACAAATACTCGTCCACGGCATCTCTGACACTGCATCATAGTTTAAATAGTTTCCCATCTACGACGCACGAATAATCTGGAGATACATGGATCATTTGAATATGTGGATATTCTCCATTTTCAATATGAGCAATTGCAAATCCCTTTTGCCAATCGTGGTGTTGAGTATACTTCATACCTGGACCCTTTTCGTCGCACATGTGTCCAATTTCATAACCACGCAATGTTTCACCTTGGCCATTGTTTCTTAATTCATATGTTACCATATGTGAAGCAATTCTATGAGAGTGTCCACGAATCAAAGACACCTGCATATCTTCCATGTCTTTTCTTACAGATCCTGTAGCCGAAATTGAAATACCGTGATGAACATGGATGTCTCCAAAGCGACGTTTTGGCAATGAGTCATAGAAGATATATTCATATCCCAATGAGTCAAGATTCCATAAAGCTTCTGGAGTTACTTCTGATATATAGTCTGGCAACTTTGCATCTACATAATTAAAGATACGAATATCGTGATTGCCTAATGCAGAAAACAATTGTGCTTCTGGAAGCATATCACGAGTCTTTGCATAGAAATCTCTTGCACCTTTTGCTTCATGTCGCATAGTTGGAATAATTAAATCTGCGCTATCTGTTTTATATAAGTTTAAAAATTCTGCGGAACGACCTTCTGTATACTTGCTATAACATGCTTGATCGTCTGTATCGCCAAGGTAATCAACTACGTCTGGCTTAAACCATTTCATTACTTTAAACCAAAGCTCAATCATCTTGTCGTCTTGATATGGGAATTGCTGATCAGATGATAGCATCCACTTTAAATCGTTACTCATTCTCCACCTTAATACGAAAAAAGTCACGAGGTCGTGACTTGGCGTTAGTTATTATTATAACATATAGCAGTAGCCTGTCAAGACTATCCTGCTGATACCACTTCTCTTAAAACAACTGCAATAATTCCTACTGCAATGTCTCTTGGCTTCTTGCCCTTATTTACTACATAGATTGTAGGCGTGGTTGTAATTCCAGTCACGCTTACCATCATGTTGTCATCTGCGGTTAAGCTGTTTCTTAGGCTTGCTACTGCAAACACCTTACCGCTTTTAATTTCATCTTCAGTAAACTTATCTCCAAAATTAAATGTAAGTTTATCCATTTTGCCAGCACCAACATCTTCAAACTTGTGATACTTTGTAAAAACAATTGCAGTTGCTGGATTTCCAGAGTTGTCTGTTTGATTAGATACACTTGTCATCTGGAAAAGATTATCAATATTTTGTGACAGTTTATTTAGTTTAACAGGATCTAAAGGCTCTCCATCGTTAAACGTAACCGCATTATGTTGATTTACTGCCATTATAATGATTCTCCTATATCGTGTGCTTTTACTTCCGCCTCAGATACCTCAATTAGTTTAGATCTATCTAAGCCATACTTAGTAAAAATATCTGGGTCAACAATGTGACGCAGTTTATTTTGAGACACTAAATACATTTTACCATCTGCTATGTTTTTGATCAAGGTCCCGTCTCTGAACCCCAGTTTTCCTACTAGTTTAATTCCTGATAAAGCCGCCTCAGTAGCATTTACCGTAGTAAACTGCCAAGAAGTGGCGGCCCTATCTGAAATCAATTTAAATCTTTTACCGTCTTTAATCCAATAGGTGGCGCTGTCTGTTTTAACAGCAATTCCAGATGGGAAGTTAGTCGGTTGCGAGATTATCAAGATGTTCGTTGTATTCTTGAACAGCCTCACGCTTCGCTTCTTTCTCTTCAACAAGCTTTGTAATTTCTGCCCGTAATACTGCAATCTGAGTTTCATAATTAGATACAATTTCTCCGATACGTTGCTGTAGGGCGGTAATTATTAGTTCCGCTTTTTCTGCCATTTATTTTCCTATTCTGCTTCTACTTCTGTTCTTTCTGCTAGAAGAGCTGTCTTCTTTGCAGTAGCTGAAGTAATTCGATCATTAATAGATGCAATTGATACTGCATCTGGAGAGGCAACAGCCTGTGCCTCAATAAGATCTAATTGAGACCCATAAATAGAATACTCAATATTTCTAATGTGCTGATCAATAATTGACAGCTTATCTTCTTTTGCTAGACTCATTATATCCTCCTTTCCTTATTATATCATTTAGCCCTGATTAGTCAAGGCTTCTTTTTCTGTTTCTAAAACCTGTATGATTTTGCCATAGTTATCTATATCAGACGCATTGCCGTCTATTTTAAACTGGTTGCCTAAACCATTAAGGGTTTCTATAGCATTTATACTTTCCTGCAGCCTTGCATTCCAGAACTCTAATTTTAAATTAATCAAAGATATCTTATCTGTATTACTTAACATATATCTCCTAATTCATAAATGTTGTTTGGCTTGCAACAGCGCTGTCTCCACCAGAGTTTCTAGCTGAGACATAAATTGTATAGTTTCCTGCCCCTTGCCATCCAGTTCCATCATAACCAGGCCTAAAAGTTGTACCAGTATAAGTATACTGGTTGCTAGTTGTAAATACAGTTCCAGTTGGTCCTTGGCAAAATACCGAATAGCTTGTTGGAGAATTGGAGAAACTCCAAGAGAATGTTCCACCTAATGCTAATGAGTTATTTCCGCTAATACTTACTAGAACTGGGGCTGGAGTAGATGGAGCAGACGGGGTTGCTTGTCCTCTAGGGCTACTGCCATAAGAAGTCCATACATCATTTGTATTAGACGCAGATACCCAAAAATAATAAGTTGTTCCATTTGATAAGCTAAATGTAACATTTCTTACTGTTCTTTCAGCATCATAAGAAACTGCAGGATTTACACCACTATTTCCACTAGAACTTGTAGACCACCAAATTCTGTATTTAGTAGCATTAGTATCTCCAGACCATGTTACTGTTACAGATCCATTACCAGGAGTAGCAGTAACTGATGTAGGGGCTGTTGCATTTTGAACAGGGGGAGAGCCGCTTGTTGTAGCAGAGCTTCGTGCTAAATTATATGCAGTCCAAACATTGTTGCTGCCAGAAGCGGAAACATAAAAATAATATGTAGTATTATATGAAAGAGTAAATTGTGTAGATCTTGTAGGTTCGCTAACCTCAGCATCATAAGAGCTTGCTGGATCTCCAGTATAGCTAGATGCGGTAGTCCAATATATTCTATATTTAGTTGCGTTTGTTGCTTGTGGCCAAGAAACAGAGAACACGTTTCCGCTTACAGAAGCAGAAACTGAAGAAGGTGGACTTGCATTTGCAGCATTTACTGTAAATTCATATCCTGAGCTCCAGGCGCTAGCTACTGAAGATGGTCCTACGCTAGTTTCTCCAACAGTTGCAACTGACCGAACATACATAAACCATCTTACGCTTCCGCTGCTTGGAGTAGTTGGACCACTATTGTCTGTTAAAGGGCTTGATGTTCCAGAAGCATCTGGAGTAACTGGAGTTGTTGGAGCTACACCAGTAGTCCAATATATTTGATATGCTGGTCCAGATCCTCCAGTAAAAAATGCAGTAACTGCCCCGCCAGCAGTAATTGTAGGCACATTTGTTATTGTAGGTGCTGTTAAATTTGCTGCAATTCTTGTTCCAGTAATAGCATTATTTCCTGGAGATGGGAACCAATCAGAACAAAAATTAGGATCAGTCGTATCCGATGAGTTTCTAGCACGAACACGGTAATATCTAGTTGAGTTACTAGATATTGTTGTATCTAAAAAGCTTTTTGAAGTAATTGCATTTGCCGTATCGCCACTTCTACCAAAATCAGCAAATGTAGATTGATTTACTGGGCCTGTTCCCTGACTTGATTGCCAATAAATTTCATAATAATTAGCGCTTTGAGAGCTAGGCAAATCCCATTGAAGCAAAACTCCGTCTGTTCTATTGGTTGAAGCGGTTAAAGTATTTGGAGCTGGCGGTCTACTAATGCTAGTAATTGTTCTACTTCTTGTTCCACGACTTGTATCACCTTCAGGGATAGTTCTTACAGTAGCCGTAAATACTCCTCCGCTAGTATATGTTTTATTTACGGTTCTTGTAGGATTTGATGAAGAATAATATTGCCAATCTATTGCACTGCCGTCTCCGTAATCAATTCCAATTGCTCTAGGATAAGATGCATTACCAGAAGGATATGAATTTGTTGTCACAGTAAAAGAAACTGATAATGGAGATGTACCAGTTAATGGAGTTGCACTTAGTGTTGGAACTGTAGAAGGCATAATCTCAAAAGTACCGCCAGAAGAACCGAAGTGGAAATAGGATCCATTTTGAGGAGTTCCATTATAATAAACTCTTGCCTGTCCAGGATTTTGTACACTGATTCTATATTCAAGATGCCATCTACGCAAACCTCCACCATAGGTTGGACTTCCAGTTAAAAGTGCTGTATTTATAAAAGCCCTATCTTCTACATATGCTGTACTTCCAACAAGACTTACTCCACTTAAATATCCGTCACCACTTCCATCGGAATTATATGAAGTTCTCCAAATACTGCTGTCTTCCCAATTTGCACTGCTTCCATCAAAATCTGTATACCAGTTGCTTGTAGCTGAATCATTATATAGTCTATATTGAACTCTATATGTTGTAGAAGCAGAAACTCCACTAACATCAAACTTTAAATCCCATAAGGCGTCGGAAACAATATTTCCCTGGCTATCAATAGCAGTTTCTCCATTTATATCTAAGAATCTCACATTTGAAACAATAGGAATAGCATCGCTTGCTTTTGACTGTTTTACCTCAGTATTATAATAATCTGTATATGAATTTAATAGTACAACTTCTCCAACAACATAATATCCTGCTGGCAAATCATTTGCCATTACTGAAATAAATGATTCTCCGTTTAAGTTTGTTCCGTCTCCCCTAGTATAACTTCCGTATCTATTAAATCTTCCACCAATAGTTGAACTATTTAAATAATCTGTTTGAAGTATAGTTCCATTTCTATAATTAGTTGTATCTGTGTGCTTCCACCATCTTACATATGACCTAGTCCAATCAACGCAGTCATACCAATTGTTTTTAATATTAAATTCAAGAGCATACTGGGTAAAAAATTCGCTTAAACTGGCATCAATATCTAAAAGAATTGTACTTGCAAATTCTGGAGTTCTTCTAATAACTCTTACTGGCTCAGAAAATGCATCCAGTTCACCAGAATTATTAAATGCTCGTAATGAATACCTAACATATTTTCCATCTACTCCATCTACATCGCTTAAACTATTATTAGATAGATTAAATACATCTGAGGTTTCTATTGTAGTTCTAGTAGAATTAGTTGACGTATCTGGATAATACACCATTTTTCTACTAGTATTATCTATTTGAATTGGAGCATCTCCGTCATACGATCCATCATCACCATACATAACTGTATTGATATATTCAAAATTTACTGTATCAGCTAAAGGTCCACTGTAGCTTGTTAATCTTAAAGATATAGGATCACTAGGCCTTACCGAAGGAGCATTTCCTGGCCATGCCTGAATCCAGCCGTTTGCTGTTTTAACAAAGACTGCTTTTGCTGAAGCCCACGTAGATGATCCAATTTTAGCAAATATTTTTTTAGCATTAGTAGACCAAGTACCGTTAGATTTTTTTGTATAAATTGGCATTTGTTATCCTAGTATGCAATAAAAACATCACCGATATATCCAGTTGAAGGAGATGGATTATTATCAGTATCTTTAATATAGATATTTCTAATATATGCACCTGCCGATCCACCTGGATAAAAAAGAGGGGCTCCCCGTCTTAGTCTCATTCTAGCATCTATGCTTACATATGGAGATGTATGAGTTTGAACTCCATTTTCGCTAGTAGATGCTCCAACATATAATCCTGTAGTAAAGTTTAAAGATGAGTAAGTGCTACTAAATGCTGCCGCCTTAGATCCGCCAGTATAAATTTCTGTAGTGTTTCCAGATTTAATTAACAAGGATTTATCTGCATTAATTTCTCCGTCCCTAATTGTTAGGGTAACAGCAGATCCAGATCCTCCAGCAGTTCCAGTTCCTCCAAAACCTCCAGAGTCGTTTTCTGTATTAGGCTCTTCTCCAGTTGTTGCTCCGCCAGCACCTGGGCTTCCGTATACTCCCAATTGAGAACCTTCAATTTTTGTACCGCTAATTAGTCCGCCAGAAATTGTTCCAGTTTCACCATTAAGAATAATTTGAGTTGTTCCAGAAGCTTGTCCAGTAGATGTTAATGTTGCGGCTCCAATTGTCCAACCCTTTACAATGTTGAAACTTGAATCAAATGTACCAAAACCTCCGCCAGTTGCTTTTACAGAACCTAAAATTGTTGCATTTGTTGCAGTAAGGGCTCCTGCTGTAGTGACTTGAAATTGTCCACTAGAGCCAGCAGTAATAGAACCATCAGATCCTAAAGATGTTTGGTTCTTAGTAATTGTTGTTTCATTAATTGTCCATCCGCCAATTGTTCCTTTATTGGTGACAATACCGTTTATTGTATCAAGTTGAAATAGCTTTCCAGAAGAGTTAGTTCCCTGAATACCAAACTCTTCAATATATTGTCCAGATGTATTTGTAAGCTTACCTACTTCAAATTTATTAGATCCAGCATATACTCTTAGTTGTCCAGCAACTGTTGAGCTTCCTACATCTATAGATCCAGTAAATCTACCAGCATTTGCGTATACCGTTCCAGTTATTGTTAAATTAGTTCCGTCCCAAACTAGTTTATCTGATGTTCCGCCTACCGATAATCTAGCAGCACTTGAAACATTTGTGTTTCCTTGAACATACCAGTAGTTATCAGGAGCAATATATAAACCTTTTTGTGTATTACTTCCACCAATTCCATAACCTAACTTCATATCTCCAGCAGTAATTGCTGCATCTGGAACTAACGATGTGCTTGCTGGAGCTACTATATTTGGATATGTCTGCCATTGTGTTTCATTTGTATTGCCATAGATATCAAACGTGCTGACACCAATTTCATAGGTCTGCCCGCCTTTTAATCCATATAAATATGTAGACGTTTTTGTTTTTCCTGGAACTGACATATATGTATAAGGATCACCAGAACCTGCAATTCTAAACCTAATACGATATCCAGCAGTGTCTGTATCCGCATTTTCTGTCCAAGTAAATAATACCTTCTTGTCAAATGTGAATAGTCCGTTTGAATCATCTGTAACTGTAGCAGTTCCAAGTGTAAAAGTATTGTTAGGTGGAGTAGCGTCAAAAGAAATAGGATCGTATGCCGATACTGTTCGAACATTGGAAAAAGACGTGCTACAGCCAGAAGCAGAGAAATGCTTTATCTTTACATAATTAGTTGCAAGTGTGGCTACTTTAATTGTAGCTGGACCAACACCAGAATATTCTTTTGTATATGTGCCAGCTTCAGCATCCGATATCCATACTTCTGTATATTGATATGTAGGATATGAAACGCTATTTACAGTCCATGCAACTGTAAATCCATTTGCGATTGATACAAGCGACCAGTCGGTATTTAAAATTGATAGAGCACAAACTGCATCTGTGTATGCAGCTGTACTAAATGCCACACCATCTGTAGTATTATCAATATAGGTACTCTTTAAAAATCCAGTAAACGATGTTCTAAAAATGCCGCCAAAGTTTGCTTTATTCTCTTCAAAGCTTAAAATAAATGTTTGAGTCGCCTGAGTTTTGTCTACAGACCTTGTCCATGATGCTGTTGTAAGTCCGTTTGTTAAATAAATTTGATAACCATTTGCAAGCTCTGAGGTTTTTTGCCATGTAATTTTTAGGGAAGTTCCTACCCATTCTGTTGTTACAGAGGATACTTCTGGTCTTGAAATTTCTGGTACATTTAATGTTTTAGAATTTGACCATCCACCATAGGTTTTATCTGCATACTGCCAGCGTATCTGAATTGGAACATCTTTGCCTGGATCTAAATCAGGGATTACGACTTTAAAATAGTTATCATCTATTTTAAAGCTTTTATCTTCGTAATCTTCGTAGGCCATATTAGAATCCTAGATCCAATCTATATTCTACGTCTACTTGCCTTCCCGCCACTTTACTTAATGCGGTAACAACTGAACGACTAATAAGTCCAAACTGTGGGTCAAAGGTATCTTCGTCATTAATTCTTAAAGCATCCATACCAACAGATGTTGTATTACCAGATGTTGGAGTTAAAACAATTCCTAACTTATTAATATTTTTGCTATCTGGTGCTGGCGATGTGGCTCCAGACAATACAGATGAAAGCAAAATGTTGCTGCTAATAAAATGTCCAGTTCCAGAAGGCGGAGTAATTGTGGTCTCATAATATGCTGTTGCAGAACTATATAATCTAATTTTAATACTTGCAAGATTGTCATCGTATTTATAATATGCCAATCTTATTGAATCATTAACGCTATATCCAGAAAGATCTAGTAGGCTAATATTACTAGTGTATTCTCTTGCAGCATTATTGTTAGAAACCATATTAAGAAGATATGGGCCAACTTTAGAGTTTGCAGTAGCTAACTCTGGAGCATTTGTCCAATCTAACTGGCTATCAAAATCTGTTATAAACTTGCTATCAAAAATATTTAATGATTTTCTAACCTCTGGATAAATACCGACTTCTGAAATTAATCCAGAAACGTCCTGCGGAATTGTAGCCTTATATACTACTGAATATGTAGTTGTTTCATTCTCTGTTTGAATATCTGTACTTCCAAACTGTACTGGAGTTCTATAAAATTCAAACCCTAGGCGTGTATCTAGCTCTGTAGCGGTTGTAGAATCAATTCCAAATGCCATCGACTTAGAAAGAGTCTTCTCATTTCCAGCAATAAAGTTAGTTAAAAATCTTTTACCAAATTTAGTAATGACATTAGCGTGACGAGCAATCTCCTTGCCGTCTGCATAGAATATATATGTACCTTTAATCATGTTTCTCCTAAATTGGCTTTGAATACCTTGAATAATATATTTTACCATTTGTTCCAGTAACTACAGCTCTAACACGTAAATGCCTTGCAGATGCTGTTGCTGGAGTATCTCCATCACCAGAGCTTACTCTATACCTTCTATTCTTTCCACTATTTCCAATAGGGTAGCTTCCAGAAGCAGCGAATTGCTTTGTACCAGAACTAATCTTTGTGCTTGTTGTAGATGATCCAGATCTGATTTCCCACTCATACGAAACCTCAGAATATGAACCTAAATTATCAGACTGGCTCCATCCCCAAGCAATTGCAGTTCCAGTTCTGTCAAATACTACGGAAGGAGTTGTTGGAGTTGGTGTAATAAAGTTTGCTGGAGTTGTAGTTCCAGTAGCACTTGCACCGCTCTTTGGAGTATTTCTAGCATCCACAGCAACTACTTCATCTTTTTTAATACTTGAATTTCTAACTTTTAAAATAGCATTATATCTAACTGATTTAGTATAATCAAAATATTGTTCGTATGTAATTTCTTCAATATCTGTTAATTGTGGGACATCTACGCCAGGATCTTCTGGCACATCAATAGGATCTTTTGGATCATCTCCAGGATCTCCAGTCCCATCTCCTACTCCGCCTGAAGAGTCTCCTCCAGTAAATGGTGAAGTTAAATTTGCTGAACCGCCTCTAGCAACTGTTAATGGTCTGTCTTTTCTGAGAAATACAAATACAGGAGAATCTTCGGCTTCAACAAGGGGTGCTCCCTCTGATACCGTTTTCTTATCTACTTTTTCAATTGCCATATTATTGATTATATCATTTAGTCGACTACAAGGTTCGACAAGTGATAGTTGTACTCAGCCCCTCGTTATAGTTATGTTGAACTGCGGTAACAATAAACTTTTCTGTTCCCGCCAATCCTTGGTACACATACTTAATTGTAACAATATCTCCTACAGAAATCAATGGGTTTCCAAAAATTTCCATATAAACAATTTGTCCCCTATTGACAATATTAGCTTTAATCCACTTGCCTAATGCCTCTACATCTGAAAGATTTTGAAGCCACTTAGAGTCAAAAATAACTGGTTCTTGATTTACGTATTCTGGTATTTGATCAGTCTCATATTCAAGAACTCCAGAAGGGGATATTGTATTTCCATATATATAAAAACTTGCAGATTGCTGGTCGCTTAATGGTGTTAGGGCTGAGCTATTATTTAATACATAAACCTCTCCGCCAAAGTTGCTCTTTTTCTCTCCCAATATTTTAACGTTATTGTTAAGCCCAGTAGAAAATTTAATTGGGAATGATGGTCCACCATTAAAAATAAACTGGGATTTTTTAATTTCACGAACTGTAGTTCCAAATTCATCAATTGCAGATGGCTTAGCCAAATTGTCTTCTTCTACAGACTGATTATAAATAATATCGCCAAAGCTTAAGTCTAGGAAATCGTTAGAAAATAGTCCAGTATATATATCTTTAGAATAGTTTGAGTTATCATATTGAGCTTTTGTAATATCCGTTCCATACACATAATCAAAAATAGCCTGACCGCTCTTGGCAAATACGCCTATTTGTTTTGTCGGAGGAAGAATTTTATTAACAAAGGTCTTGCCATCATCTGTTGGATAGGTTCCATTTGAATCTACAACAGATATTTTAAATCCATTAATATAAGCAGTAATTGCTACAGAGTTTTGTTTTACTTGTACCTTCACATCAATCTTATATGACCTGCCGCCATAAACTCCATTTAAAGATGTCACTGTATTTTTTTGAGTATCTTTAAGTACTCTAGCATCTGAGCCGCTTACCTTTAAAATTCTAACTTCTTTTTTATTTTCTGATGCGGCAGTTTCTGTTGTATCAATAGAAATATAGTATCCGCTTGTTCCTAGATTATCTAAGAAAAATCCAAATCCTGCAGACTGTCTAGTCTTTTCAATAATTGCATCAAGATACATGGTTGTTCCAAATGAATAGTAGGTGTTAGATGTATATGTTCTTACTGGAATTTCTACTCCGCCAACTGTAATTGTACTAATATTATAAGATCCCAAGCTCAATCCATCAAATGTTTTCCATGCCACCTTATATGACTTAGCATTTTTACTACTATTATTAATTCTCAAAAATGATTTAGAAGCTGTAGGTTTACTTGGATCTAAAGCATTTGATCCAGCAGAAACAAAATTAGAGTCTTTAGGCATAACAAAATAAAACACAATGCTATTTCCTGAATTAGAGTTTATTTTTGCATTCATTGTTGCACGATATGCTGTGCCAGCCTTTAGTCCAGTTACAGTAAATGGCTCAGTAGTAGGAGTTCCATTAAGGACTTGACCTCCAGACACTACAACATTGTATTCATCTACTTCTGTTAAATTATAAACATATGAAGTTGGTTCGGCAGACATGCCAGCCTTGTTAATTGAAAACTTCATAGACGTTGTGCTTTGTGCCTCTAAAGTAGGTGGCTGAGAAATATCTACTCCATAAGAGGTGCTTCCGCCATTAGCATAGAAATAAGGTCTCATTGCCAGAATACCTCCTTTTGATTCCATGTTGACAACGACTCAAGAGCAGATGCAGTATGTCTTGCTGGAGTTGTTCCAAAAGCTCCTCTAGTTTTTACTCTATATCTTCCTGTTGGTCTAAAGTACGCTGTCTCATTTGGTTTATTAATATCGGCATACCCTGGCTTGGATAAAAATTGATATTTGTTTACATCAGATGCAGATTCAATCCATACTGGAACAGCAGTGTTAGAGTTATGAGGAGTATATTGATACTGAATCGCATCATACTCAATAATCTCTGAATCAATTAAAACATATCCTTGATAATTATACAACACCGCCGAAGGACTATATTTATCTAAAGTTTCAATATCGATAGAAAGCTCTGTATTCTCTGGTGATGTATTAGCCTCTATTGTTTTTCTTAATCCGCCAGCGCTAAGATATGCAACCTCATCTACCCAAAGATCTGTTGAGTTTCCTAGATAGTCTGATGTTAATTGACTCTGCCATAAGACTTTAACATAATTTGCCCCAGGAATTTCTCGTTTAGAAAATGACATAATGTTAGGCTGCTTTGATCCCTCTGCAGACTCATAAAATTCCCAAGCAACATTTACCTGCTTGTACAAGTAGTCTCTGCTATAAAACTGAAGAATATTATTTTCATCTACAAATGCATTCATCTGTATATCTCTGCATATTTCTTGCAAACACTCCCATATAGTCTTTGTTCCATCTGTCCACCAAAAATTAATTTGCGGGATAGAAGTATCATCAATAGCTACACGAATTTCATAATTAGTAAATCCAACTGAATCTAAAAGATATCTAATAATTCCAGTTGCTGGATATCCTTCACACAAAATATATGGGGCAATTGTTTCCATAAGATATTTTGATGTGTCAAGGGCATTTATAGATGTCTCGCCATATTCTTGTGTTTCAAAGCTATCTATATAAAAGGTTCCCTGTTGAACATCGTCATGCTTATTGGGAGCCGTTCCCAATGCACCGTTGTCATGGTAGACTCTAATATATGGTTTTAGCTCTGCATTTTTTACAAGGTAGGTTTTTGTTGTATCCCAAGATGTGGACGCTCTATTATATGCAACATATTGAAGGCTAGACTGATCGTATTTAACAAGTTCAACCTCCATATTATTTGCAGTAATTGTTCCTACGGGCAACAAATCTTCTGAACTTGAAGATGCTTCTTTTTGAATATCAAATGAAATTACATCTGAAGATATGTCTTTAATCCATCTTGCAGATACTTCAATAACTCCTATAGCTTTTCCAGAAGAAGGATTTATAGCATCTAAATATATTGATTTAATTAATTTAGGAGACTGAATTGTAGATGGTGCAGTTTGTGACCATGTAGTTCCATTCCAATGTAATACAATTTCTCCAGAAGATGGCACTGTTTGTCCAGTAATAGAAGCAGTTGTATTGTCTGAATATGTAATTGTAAAGCTGCAAGAAGATGGGAGAACGTGAGTCTTTTCAAATCTAGCAATAATTTTATTTGACACGGCTGGTTTAGTAGCAGCACTTAATGTTGCTGTTCCAGATTGTCCCGTTGCCCATGTGCCAGTAGCGCTACTTTGTATAGTAAATGATGTTGAGCTTTCAATTGAATAAATAGTTCCTGATATATTAAATGTACCAGTTGTAAGACCAGTAATTGTTACAGTTTGTCCAGATGTAAATCCATGTGGCTGAGATGTTTTATATGTGACAAGAGTACCTGAGCTTGATGCTTCTGATACTGTTGCAGTAAGAATAGAATATGTAACAGTTAATTTAGCATCTTCTGATATTGGAGATACCCAATATTTATATGTAGCATTGACTCCAGGATAATAAAGTCTTGGATATATACTCTGTTTAGGGGATTCATATCCATCATTTTGATCTGCCGCCGTTCTCGGATAACTGATTCTGCGTGGGCTAAAGAACGAATCTTTTGTAGTTTCTGTCATTCCAGTAGTCCAAATTAAATATTTATTACCACCATATAATGAACGCCATGGACGAATAATGGAATCAATTGGAAATAGTTTTTTATAAATATTAATCTTTCCATCAATTTTAGGATAGTAGGTCTCAAGCGAAGAGTCGTATGTTACTCTTAAGTTGTCCAACAAAGAGTTCATGTTGTACTCTATAGTGCATCCAACATCTGTCTTAATTGATAGATTGTTATAGAATACGTTTTTTAATTCGTTGCTTGCCGTTATCATTAGACCTCTTCCATAGAAAGAGATGCATTCCAGAATTCCTGTGCTGGATCAGATCCTCTAGCCTTTACGTTTCTTTTAAGAAGCTCAAAACTGCAGGATGATAGGGATACGGTAACAATTTCTGATCTCTCAGCATAAGGAGATGTCTGCTCTTTACCGTAAACTATTTTAATTTTAAATGTGCCTTGTCCTTTACTAGTTTCATAGAAGCTTTCAATTTCATCTTTTGCATAGCCTCCATCAACTGTCATATTTGAAAATGTAGGTAGCATAGTCCATGATACGCTAAACTCTCTTTTTTCTGCTACAAAGAATTTACGAAGAGTGCCATTTGCCATTCTTTGCACCTTTTGAATTCTATTCTTAGTAATGCTTAGTGGCTGTCTGTTGTGTTCTGTTATTTTAGACCATGTTGGATTAACTGGATCGGTTCCAGTATCAAAATATAGTAGGGAGCCTACAGGTAAAAGTATTGACATTATTTTTTGCCTCCGTATACTACTGTATTTCCAGTCTTTGACATTTCTACCTTAACAATCTTTTGAAATTCATTATATAGCTCTCTAGCATTCTTTGGAGCTTCTTCAAAGTTAAAAACAAATGTAGGGCTATTTTGTATATTAGCTGGTTGTTGATTAGGAGAATAATAATAGTCCGACTTTGTTTTTCCTGGTACATTATATCTTGGACCAATATATCCTGGACCGTCGTCAAAGTAACGCATTTCTGGACCACGCTCTCCTACAATATATGGGCGTCGTGGAACAATTCTACCAAATGTTGCACGTCCCACTGGTTGAACATATGCAGCAGACTGAATTGTTTTGCCTCCAACAACACGATAAGTTCTACCATTATAAGTATAATAATCACCCTTAACAAATCCCATTTCTTTATTAAGATCAAATCTTTCTTGATCCTTAAGGGTTCCATCTTTATTAGTTTCATACCTACCAGTTAATTTATAAGGATTATCTTTTGTAAATCTAATTCCTGCCGCTGCCTGTTTAGCATTAGGCCCATTTAGAATTGCATCTACAACATCTCTTAAAGTTTTACCATCACCCAATTTGTCATATGCTGCTTCTGCTGCAGATTTAATTTTAGCTGCATCTGACGCAAAGGCTGTTTCAGCACCACTAGGTAATGTTATCTTTGGAGCAGGAATTACTTTGCCACCTAATATATCTGGTGCGGCTTGGGTTACAGTACCTTGATCTCTAGACTCAAGCTTTTTACTCTTTTCATTTATTGCAACAAGACCTGGGAATGCCTCAGCAAGTATCTTTGAAAATTGTGTATTTCCAGCACCTTCAGAAGCAATTCTTCTAGATAATTCATTAATTCCACCACTAATTGATTTTCTTTCAATTTCTCTAGCGTCTTTATCTTTAATAAATTCAAGGCTGTTCTGTCTAGAAATAAGACCCTCGTACTTGGACTGCAAGTCTTGAATAATTCCACGTTGTTCTGCTGCACGTGAAGCATTTGAAACAACCGATGCCTGAGCCTCTTCTTTCTTTTTGGCCATTGATCTAATTTTTTCTGCTTTTGCTTCTTCAGCCTTTACACGCTTAGCACGATTTTCTTCAATTGAGTCAATAGCTTTTTGATTCTCACGCTCATTAACTAATTGTTTAATTCTTAATTGAGCCGCTGCAGCGCCAGCCATATCACCAGCAGCAATTTTATTTTGATAATCAAGCTGTGCTTTTTGAATTTCAAGCTTTGTATCTTCTGACCTTTGCTGATCTTCAAGGGCTTTCTTTCTTGCTTCAGCCTCTTCGTTAATCTTTTTAATCTTCTTTTCAATTAACTCTAATTCTTTTTCATAATTCTTTTGAGCTTGTTCAAATGCTGCTCGGCTATCTGCAGAATTTCTTTTAACACTCTTATTAAGGCCATCTAATACTTTTTGAGATGCTCCAAGAATTCCGCCCTTGCCAGATTCTTTTGCCTGATCCATTGCCTGTTGTCCAGCAGCCTGAACTAATGCCAAAGATTTGGCTTGTTCTGCAGTTAGATTTTTAAGATTTACTACAGCACCAGATAATTGAATTCTCCATTTTGCATAAATACTCTCAAGTGTGTCTGCGCTATTAATTACACCTTCTAGTTCTGGCCTAATCTTAAGAAGATTTTGCATAGCCATTTCGCCAATTGGACTTGTTCCGCCTGCATTAGATATCTTGTCAAATTGTGATTCTAGAGCTGCTCCAGCATCAATAACATTTCCAAACTCATCTTTTGTACCCTTTAATTTATTCATGGACATATCAAGCAATACAACCATTGAATCAATTCCAGATGCTAAGCCTTCAGCATCAACTGTAGTTAAACCTTCTGCAAGTTTTCTAATCTTTAAATCTGCAGCTGTTGACGCATCAGTAATTGCCACAAATCCTTCGTTAGCAACTGCAGAAACTGCAAATTTAGCTTTATTTGAAACAGAAATTAATGCATAAATTTTATTTGTTGCTTCTTGAACACTCATTCCACCAGCAATGTATTCTGTTTTTAAATTTTGTGCTAATTCAATAACATCTGAAGGATCTGCATTATTAAATAAATTTACAGATTCTTTCATTGTTTCTTTAGCTTCTTTTTGAGCAGCCTTTAGTTCTTTAATTGTAAGAGTTAATTGTGGAATACCTGACTGTGTATATGCTTCATAGGCGGCAAGGCCAGCAGCTCTTTGTAGCTTTAATTGTTCTGTTACTGACTTAATAGAATCTGATAAATTAATATTCTTAAGCTTTGCCTCTTCAGACATTTGCTTAGTAATACCAACTCCAGCTACTTCTTCCTTACGACGCTTTTCAGCCTCCGCCCTTAAATATTTAATTGCTGCACCAACAGCTAGAATTCCTCCAATTGCAGCTCCGAATGGTAGGGCTCTAAAGGCCAATCCTAGGGCCTTTCCAGCCAAGCTGGCGGCCTTTCCTGTGGTAGTTAGGGCAGTTGCTACACCCTTTAGCCCATTGAAGGTCTTAGAGAGCATATTAGGAGCAAGCATAGGTATAATAGAAGCCATTTGAATAGCATTTCCAATATCTCCTCCGATTGCTTGTCCTGCAAATCCCATACCCATACCCATAGCCATGCCACGCATGCCAGTATTATCTGATTTAAATAAACCAGAACCAAAGAATCTGCGATTGCCTGGGGTTCCAGCTTGTGACTGGAATCCTGATCTAAATCCCTGTACTCCACCGCCATCTTCAAGGTATTGAACTCCTGGAACCATTCCGCCAGAATTCATATAAATCATTCCGCCATTATTTCTAAATGAAATTGTTTCATCTCCAGCCATAACTGCAGAAGAAACAGATCCAGCTCCGCCGCCGCCACGGACTGTTCCAATCTTCATCATTTCATCAAAGAAGCTTGTATTTGTTTTAGGAATCTTTAATTTCTTAAGATGTTTCTGCAAAATACCCATAGCAAATTCTTCATAGGTATCACTTGTTTTACCGAATGGCTTACTTCTTGTTCGGAGTTGCATAGACATGTCTTTCCATGCTTCTCCAAATACTCTATCAATATCTTTAGATGGATATCCTAAAAGACGTGCTGAAGATCTCATTGTTGAGAAAGGATGCATTGTTCCAGAATTTAAAGCTCTTAGAATTTCTTGTGGATTACCACCAGTCCTTAAAGATAGATTTCCGCCAGCACCGTATCTCTGCTGTGGTCCAAATAGGGCTGGAAGGAAATAAAATCCATCTGCATCTCTATGAGTTGCTGTACCCATATGACTTCTATCAACATCTTTCCACAGCATGTTGACTTCATCTTTACTTAGCCCTTGTAACTCTTCTCTTGAAAAGAATCTACCGTCTGGATGTTTAATTTTCCATCCAGCATCGTGGCTTTCAATTAAGTCGTTACGTCTAGCATTGACATCTGCACCAGTTCTTGTAGACCAATAATGTCTAGGCAAAGGATTGCCACGAACAGTTAGGGTTCTCCTATTTTCTGGCCTTCTAAATATTCCGCCTAAAACTTGACCTAAGTTTGGTCTAACTCCATAGTTACCCCTTGAACTAGATGCAACGCCTCCTCTAGTACTTGAGTTAATTTCCATAAGAAGTGGTAGATTTCTAGCAGTAGCTTCTTTATTAATAACAAACTCGCCTGGAGTAAGCATTGCTGGAACAGTATCAGTATTTCCACTTCCAGGAACTAAATTACCACTGTTAAACTTTTTAGGCTTTGTTGTCTCAATATTATATCCTGCACCAGAAGTTCTTACTCCAAGTGCTCGTGCAATTTTATCTACAAAGTCTCTGGTCTTGCTCTTCTTAAATAATTCACGCATATTAGATTTTCCAGTAGGGTCTACTACTGGCTGATCTAATGTAGGAACCTGTGTAAGATTAATTGTCTTGCCCATTGCTGCTGCTTGAGCACTTACTGTAGTTCCAATAATTCTTTCAGTTTCTAAGTTTAATGCAATAATTTGCTGTTTAGCCTGTTCAAGGTTTATTTTACCTGCACGTAATTCTGCAACAATTGCAGCAGATTGAGATGCAGCATTATCTGTAATTGCTTTAACTGCTGGCAAGATATCGTCAAATGTGTTCATGAAATCTTTGCTTACTGTACCAGTAGCAATAATCTGTTGACGCAAATCTTGAATTTCCTGCTTTGACTGCATTCCAAGTGTGGCCATCATGGCATGCCATTTTGCTGCTTCACCAGAAACTACACCTGTAGATACATTGTTAATAGATGTTAGGCCTGGAATATTTGGCAAAGGCTCGTTCATGTAAATTTGTGGGTTATCACCAATTTTTCTATTTACAGGAATTGCTCCTGGAACAAGACCAAATATTGTCTGCTGCATTCTTTGTTCATCAGTCATTCCAGATCTTGGAACCATATGAGTAGATGCACGAGTATATGGTGCACCTGCAAATGGATTATTTGGATCTACTACTCTTTGTGCTGATCCAGCTACTACGTTCCCGCCAATTGTTGAAATTGCTGGTCCAACTGGAACTACAGCCTGACGAGACTTTCCTTCCAGAATTGCAAATTCATCAATAAGATTTTTAAGTGCCATCTGCAAAACAGAAGCAGCTTTAGCGTCGCTATAAAATGTTTGCTCTACTAATTTACCAGCTTTTTCTGCCGCCAACATTTCTGGTGTAAGATATTTCCAGCCTTCTCCGCCTCTAAAGAATGCCTTCATATGGCCAACACCCTTTAGAATATAGCCAAAGAAGTTAGCAAGTACACCAGTAAGCATGATCAGAGGACCAGCTACTGCGGTCAATCCGCCCAAGAATGTGAGTGCTTGTTTTACTGGGCCAGGAAGTTTATTAATAAATTCTACGATATTTTGAACTACGTTAATAAGTGTTGTATTAATTGAAAGGAATTGCTCTCCAATTCCAGCGAGTTCGGCTCTTAGCCCTTCTATTGCTCTACGGTATCTTCCTGAAGCAGACTCTGTTACTGCCGCCAACTCTCGGTCAGCAACTGCAGCAAGTTCTGAGCTGCTTCTCTTCATAAGGTCCATAACCTGAAGAGTCTGACTTCCTTGACGACCTAAGTTTTCAAACAAAGCATTTAGACGAGAGAACTGGAACTTACCAAACAACTGCTCAATAGCCTGTTGCTTTTGTAGTGGATCTAATCTATCTAATGCTGCCTGCAATTCAAATAGTGTGCCTGTAACATTGCCAGCATTTTTTTGAACAATACCCAATAAGTCAATTCCAAATCCTTGGAATTTAGCAACTGCAACATCCGTTGGGTTAATCAAAGACGCAAGTGCAGACTTTAATGCGTTAGCGCCTTCTGATGCAGAAACTCCGCCTTCACGCATAGCTGTTAGATAAAGTGCAAGATCTTGTACGCTACCGCCAAGTCCCTTAATTACTGGACCAGCTTTTGGAATTGCTTCTACTAAGTCATTTAGAGTTGTTGATGTTTGGTTTTCAACTGCGTTTAGGAAGTTAATAGATTTAGATAATTCATCTGTATTAGATTTAAATGCTGACTGAATTGCAAGAGTTGCCTTCATGGCTTCTTGCCTATCTACTTCACCAAGTACTGCAAGACGTGTTGTTTCTGAAATTGAGCCTAATAGTTCATTTCCAGTTTTTCCAGTAGCTGCAATATCAGCAGCAAGACCGATAGTTTCTCTAAAATTTACACCCATTGCAGATGACAGTTCCTTTGCTGTCAACTCAACTTCTTTTCTAACTCTTGATAATTCAGTTGCAGAAGTTCCTGCAACATCACCATAAACCTTTGTTAGACGTGTTAATTCTTGATCCGCCATCCTGAATGCATCTGCTGCTGCTTTTCCAAATGCGGCTAATGGAATAGTTAAACCTACTGTTAGCTGACGGCCTGCCCATTGAGTATTTTTACCCCAGTTAATAAGTTGAACTGCTCCGTCTTGAATAACCTTATTATAAATTTGCAATTCTTGTCTTGCAATTGCAGTCTTATTTTTAACATTATCCAAGCCTCTTGGGACATGCACGTTAAACTGCATTAATCCCTGAGAGTTACGACCTAGTGGTTGAAGTATGGCATTTTGTAGAGCTACCTGCTGTTTAGCAAGCTCTCTGATTAATCCGCCAGATGTTTTAGCATGATCTCTAAATGTATTAAAGTATTGATTTAACTTTAATTTTCCGCCATCTAGATTCTTACCAAACTTTTCTACATCTGATTGTAGGCTTACAAAGTGTGTTGAGAACTGACCAGTACTTCTCAGTGTATCTGAGAAAGACCTATTCATTACAGAAATTTGATTTGCCAACATCTTATTAGAGTTGGCTAATTGCTCCTGTAATTTAGATAGGCTGGCTGTGACCTTATGCACATCTGCAATAAGGGCTGAGAAATCCGCATTGGCAACAATGCGTGTACTGATTGTCTCTTCTGCCATTTAGTTAGTTGCTCCTAGAATATCCTAAGCCCGCTCCAATTCCGAATCCAGCTTCTGCTGCAAAACTTCCTTGTAGTGACAAGACATCGCTTCGATCTGCATTAATTCCTGCTGCTCTTAGCTTAATGTCTTCGAACGTAGGACCTCCTTCTTTATTATTTTCTTCATCTAAGTTGATACCTTTCAGACTAGCTTGAAACTTTTTGTTCTCGTAGTCTTTCTTTCGCATCGCCTCAAATGTATTTATTAATTCTGGCATTGAGAGGTTTTCTTCTAATTCTTCGTAACTTTTCCAGTGACCTAGAAGAAACAACTCTCCTTCTAAAGCGGCAAGGTCTAGTTCTGACCAGCCAGAACCGCCGCCGCTAGTAGGTTTGGGTCGTCAAGTTTGATTCCACCACATACCTCTAGAATGCGATTAATTGTAGGAACGTCTAGTGCATCTTCTAATGCATCTCTATCTTTAACAAGATCTGGGAGTTGCTTTTCCAATGCGACTGCACATGCATCAATAAGGATTGTTAATGTTTCGTCTTCTGTTTTTACGTCTGCAGTCTTTTGTACTGCTGTCATGAACTTACGTAGTTCTTTGATTGTTAGGGGCTTTAATTTTACTGTGTCCCCGTTTTGCAACGTGATCTCTTCCACGTCATATACTGTAGTAGCCAATTTATCCTCCTTGGATAGTCTTAATTATTATAACAAATACATAATACTAATACAACCACAAAACCCCCGAAAAATCGGGGGCTTTGAGCAATAATATTTAAATTATTATTAAGCTGTCAATACACGGTCAATAATCTTACCATATTCAGATCCAGCATAGTTACCATCTGGAAGAAGACGGAAGGTTACTGGAAATGTGGTTGGGGTTGTACGAGCAAGCGAGAATTGTGACTGTTGTACGGAAAGAACACGACGTGCATAGTATACACGCTCTGTCTTTGTTACAATAGATCCACGCTGTACTGTAGGTGCTTGACCTACAGCGACTAGCTGACGCTCAGTTGGTGCAATACCAAGAGCACCTGCAGCAATACCCAAAGTTGACTTTGATGATGTTGCTCCTGCTGTACCTTCGTTGATAATTGTGTTATCTTGGCTAAGTGATGTGTTATTAGATGGGTCGTCTGCCTGACCGAATACAACTAGAACGTTTTCTAGTGTACCTTCAGACATTTCTGTCATGATCATAACTTCCATCGCAGACTTGAACAGCTTAGCTGTATCAAGCAACTGGTCTACTGTTACTGAATCGTATGTTGGGTTATAAGTGATCTGAAGACCATTATTTGTAAAACCTACGTTACGATAGTAGAATGTTCCAGATGTTACTGCATTAAGTGTATCTGTGTAAGATGTACCTGTTGCAAATGCTGGACCACCATTTAGTCCTGGCTCTGAGTTAGCGTATGTGCTCTCATATCCAGAAACAGTAGAGTCGATGTTCGAAATGAACAATGGCGACGCACCAACGAGAATGTTTTTAGCATTACCTGTTGACTGTGGCATATTTATTTCCACCTCCTGTGAATTCTATAAATTTTTAGCTGGCTAGGCTCTTTCCTCATGTAATCCAATTTTAGGCCATAAGGGGTCAAAAGGCAAATGTTACGAGTATCTGCCTAATGTATCCGTCATCCGTGAATATTTGACCTCAAGGATTACGTCCGCAGAGAAAAATCCCTGAAGCTCCTCTGAAGGAGATGTAGGGGATATATCTGCAATATAAATTGAATGAAACTTAAACTTATTAGATATTCCAGACCAATAATTTACATCTTTGGCTGAATCATCCATGCGTCTAAATTGATCAATCATAAAATTTCTTACTTCATTAATTTCTGAGAAGTCGGTTGAATATGTCGTAAATAGGACCTGCTCTGTACAAATAAGCCAAATATCGTCATAGGCCATTCCTACCTTATCATAGACTATATGCTTCTTCCCGCTCAAAAATTGATTCATTTCAGCAGTTTGCTGAACTGGAACAATTGGGATAATATTTTCATTTAAATTATCTGACCAATAATCGTCTTCGTCAAATATTTTATATTCTACTAATTTTGTCCATATAAATTTACGAAGTTCTGTCATTGCATCTAATTTAAAATTTACTGTCATAGTACTCCTCCAAAGGCATTGTGTAGGGCAGAGTCTGCCTGTAGGCTAATTGTGTTTGGAGTAAATTTATACTGAACACGTTTAATATTTGAAGGTATAGATAGTGCTTTAGCCATTGATGCACCGAATAGCTTTTGAAATCCAGAATTTTTGATTGAATTGTTTACTAGATTGCCAGTAAAGAATCTTGCATAAGCCAATCTAAATTGATTAGTTGCTGCTTTTCCTCCTGGCCTATTTACTGTAACAGACTTTTGCTTAGGCATAAAAATTGTTCCGCCTGGAACTTCAAATACTAATCTTTCTGAGAATCGTGGACGAATTACTACTGGAATTCCATTTTCCATAATCATAGCTTTATTCTTAAATACGTGTCTGTGAACACCCTTACTTGTTGGGACAAGGGTCTTGGAATCTAAAAACTCATAGGATATTCTGAATGAAATACCTTGCTCTGAAATAACCTTTAGCTTAAATAGGCGAGCATTTGGTTGTCCGACACGCTTCCATTCATAAACATGGTGAAGAGATTTAGGCTTTACTCTAGCCTGAGCATCTATATATAATCCAAAATCTTTTTGAATTTGATCAAAAATTGTTTTTGTAAATTTACTTTGAAATGCTTTATTCTTAGTTAATTTAGCAAGAACTTGAGCATTGTAATATACATAAGCAGATACTTGAGCTACTGTGCTATCTGTTAGGGTAGCGTTCTTTGTGCCACCCATTAATCTTTCAAGACCGACGGCAGCCTGAACTAATGCTGTGCTATTGTCCAATTTGCTGGTTCTCCGATCTTATGACTGTAGTATTATATCCAATCAAAGAACCGAATGGGTCTGTAATTGGAGTTGTTCCAACGACCTCAAAAACTGTTGGCGTATCTGATGGGAAATTAATTTCAGTCCAAACAACTACCCCGTCTTGGTTTCTAATATTAGTAACCTTTTCTCTGGTAATTAATTTTTCAGATGTTCTAAGCTGTACTGTCTGTTCATTTTTATACTTATTATCAAATACTTGTCTATCGCTTGAGCGGGTTGTTGCAGAGTTACTAATAACGCCTTTAGCGTGGCAAGCGATTGTTCTATGGAAATTCCACTCTCTTTTAATGGCTCCAGTATCTGGATCTTGAATTTCAGATTGACGATATACGTCAAGCTTCATTGATAGAATTGAGTCTACTAGCCCTGATGACATTAGATTATAACTATCTTGGAAAGAACAAAGTCTTCAAGAAGTTTGTCGGCGTAAAGGTTTCCTGTTCCGCTGTGAGCACCACTTGTATACTTGAAGTCCCAGTCGAATGTAGATAGTTCTCCTATATATTTATTTCGCCATGTATTATCCTTAGCGAAAAAGTCTCTCATTAATTCAATAGCTGCAAGTTCCACATTATCAGGAACATTTGGGTAGCCAAATGAGCCTACAACTGTATATCTGTTGCCAGATTTAAATACTCCATCTCCATCATGAATTGTTGGAGGAACCATGCCATTGGCAGTATATACTGTATTATCTAAAAGGCTGGCACGATTAATTCTTATCCCAAATCCGCTCTCAATAATTTCTACATCATAATTCCAGTTATCAGTGTCTGGATCAGTTAAGTTATCTATTAAAAGAATATCATTTACATATAGCTTGTGTAAATCATAAAGTTTTTCTGGAAGAAGAAGTGTATCTGAATCAGAGCCATACATTGCAAATGTTTCATTATATAAATAAAACTTCTGTCCAGTATAATTTTCTATGTTTTTACGAGCATATCTTTCTGCTGATCTAAGCTGAGAATATGTTTTATATTCTGGATCTGAAGGATCTTCTCCAAAACCAAGCGAATCGATAGATTGTTCAATATCTACATATGGCTGTATAACAAATACTTTATGCTCTCTTACCTGAGCATTTCCGCTAATTTGATAAGACCATCTAAGCTTTAAATCTCTAGATTTATATGTTGCATTAACAGGAAGCGATATTTGGTATACACCAATATCTACTTCCGACTTTTCAGCCGTGAGTGTATACAAAACTGTATTTGGATTAATTGGAGGGTTGGCAGTAGGATCTTCCGTAACATCATAAACAGTTACAACTGGAAGAGCATCTGTATCCGTAGGTTCTCCTCTCCAATAAACTTTATGTTTTACTGGATATGTGGAGCCTATTGATAATTCCATTTTGTATAGGCTAGATTAGTTGTAGTATTCCTGTACCTCTGCTGGGGTAGCTAATCTAAAGCCTTCCTCCTTGTCAAAAATTGCTTGGGCCTTATCTGAAGTCATCGCAACAAATGGATGATCTTTAGTAAAGGTAAATCCCATAATATCATACCTAAAATTAGCTCTAGTCATACGAACCAATACAGTGTCTTTTGCTTGTTCTTTCTTATGATCAAATCTAGGTAGAATCTCGTCTGAATCTTCTTCCGCCTCTTCAATGTCGCTAAGGGTTTTTTGATAGATTGACCATGTTACGCCTTCTTCTGCGAGGGCTGCAATGATGTCTGATTTATTTTTTAGACCTTCTACTTCAACTGCAAAGTCTTCTGCAATCTTTTTTAGTTCAGATACTTTTAATGTCTCAAATGACATATTAATCTCCTATTTCTACTTAAAACAATTATAGCATTAGTAAATTTAAATGAAAAGCCCCCCAAAAATTAATTTAGGGGGCATTTCTTGCGGATCTAAATCCTATAAATTAGGAAGCGACCTTAACGTTCTTAACTACGACCCAAGCGTCTGCCTGCTCAATTTCGACACCTACACGAGTATACATTGTATATTCGATAGAGTCCTTGCGTGGCCAGAAGAAGCGGTAAACGGTTACATCACGCTTGATACCAATAACTACGTTATTTGGGAATGTCAAGTGGATATCTCCGTGATTACCTGTTTCGCCTGAATAGTCGCCATCTTGTGCCTCATTTAGAAGAGGAACTTCAACAATCGGAATACCGAATGCGAATGGAGCGACGTATCCTGCTGGACCGCCGAGTGGCTGAACTTCTTGTCCACGAATAACGCTTGAAGCGATATCCTGTGGAATAGTGTTGTTTGTTCCAATGCTGTTTGCGTACAGGAAGTCCTGAATCAAATTGGAACCAGCCAAGAAGCGAAGATCTGCTCTGCGCTGCTTGTACTTACGTGGCATAGCCTTAAGTGCTGAATTGAATACTGCACGTGATACTGCTGCACCACCTGCGTCAACAACGTGACCGTTAGCCTTAGACTTCTTTACTACACCGTCAAATGCCTTATAAAGTGCATCTGATGTTAGTGCAGTATTTCCATTTAGGATAACATCTTCAATGTCATTACCTGCCTGTGTTGCCATCATACGTGCGATGTGATCTTCTAGATCTGCACCCTCAATATTGTCTTCAAGAGACTCTGTTGAAAGCTCCCAGTCTAAGCGTAGCTTCTTTGTTGAAAGAGAGATCTTAGAGAATGTGACAGCGCTATTTGAAGCGGTGTCGTCAGCTTCAGTTGCAAGCTTCATAAGCTTACTTCCTACGCCAATACGGTCAATTTCAGTGGTGTCTGCTCGCATGCGAACAGTACGAGCCACTTTACCAATGACGGTTGCATCAAACATATAATCAAGGAAGCGAGAGGACTGCTCAGGATTGAGTAGACCGCCATTTCCCTCAGATCCTACGTGTACGCCAGTGGTAGCTGAAGCTGACCCTGTCATAGCTGTAGAAACTGTAGTATTTGCTGCAACTGTTTTTTCTAATGTTTCATTGCTCATTATTTATTTCACCTACCTTTTCAGTTGAAAATTTCGTTTACGGAACCGAGGAAAGAACCGTTCCATTTTGATTTGGATTTGGTTATTACTTCCTGTGACCCGCCAAGGTCAGAGGACTTCTTAATTGCAGTTTCTGATTCAACTGCGTCAACACGCTTTTCTACGCCCTCAATCGTGTTCTTGATGTTTTCTACAGCCTTTGAAAGTGCTGCATGTTGTTCTGCCAATTCTGAAATACGAGTATCTACGCTCTTGCTGAATGTCTCAACTGTGTCTTTAATTGCTGACACTTGAGCTGCGTTTGCCTCAGAAGCCTTGTTTAGTGTCTCAGAGAAAAATCCCTTAAGATCACCTAGCATCTTTGCAAAATCAGGTTCATCAACCTCAACTTCTGATACGTCGGCTGCTTTTTCCAGAACTTCGGCAGAAGCGTCTGCTACTGCTTCTTCTGCAGGAGCGTCTTCAACAGCTGGTGCTTCCTCTGCAGGAGCAGCGGCTGGTGTTTCTTCAACCACAGGAGCAGTTTCTTCTACTACTGGAGTTGTTTCTGTATTTTCTGACACTTCATTACCTCCTTCTGCGTTTGCCTGTTTTGCAATTGTGTTTGTATCAGGCAACGTTTCTCTTGTCTTCTTGAATGAAGCAAGAATTCTATCGATCTCTTTTGCTTTGTTTACATCGTTACTCTCTACCCATCCAATTAAGGTTGCTTCTTTACCTGTTACTGGAGATGTATAAGATGCTTCTGTTGATACGAATACAGCATCTGTATCCTTATCATAAAAAATATTTTCTGTTACTGTTTCTGCAGCAATACCTTTAAACATAAGCTGACCATTCATTTTCTGAATAGACAAAATGTTGCAAAGCTCGTTTGCTGGTGAATCTACTACTGAAAGTTCCATAAGAGCATAATCTTTAATAAAACGAACTGTCTTACCTGTTGCCTTATTTACTTCATGATCTGATTCAATAATTTTTCCGCCGATTGAAAATCCTGCTAGTGTGCCGTCAAGAATTTTTTCCCATGTATCTTGTGCGCCCTTTGAGATGTATGCATCTACATACACGCCATTATAAAACTCGCCGCTCTTTGGATCATAAAATGTTTCTGGTCTAAATGAAACCATTTTGCCAACTGCATTTGATCCATGCATTTCACGAATGTTGCCACGGAAGTTTTCAAATGCCTTCATGCTTGCTTCTGCTGTTACAAGATCTCCTGTTTGATCAAGGTTATCAAGCGTAGCGAAACCTGAGACTGTGCGTTTTTCACGGTTTACTTTTGTAAAAGGAACCGATAAGCTGATTCTATCGCCATCTGATGACCATAGAGATTTCTCAATATTCATATGCTTAATTATAATTTTTTATATATAAAAAGGCAAATAATCAGTTGAGTAGTATTACTCAACCTGTCTTCCAGCCCCTTGTTCATTACGGGCTTCTCCAGAAATGTCTGGTTGATTATTTTGTCTTTCTTGGTCCCTTAATCTATTTCCAGAGGCCTGGGTACGAATTTCAGCCTGTTGCTCTGGCTTTAATTCAACTACTTCGTCTCCACCCTCTAAAGGAACCATGCCTTTTCTAATTCGAACTTCATTTGGAGTAATTACCTTCATCCTCAAATAACGCTCATCAATCTTAGACATTGTATCCTCATCGGTAAGGGCCAATTCATTAAATTTAATTTCAAGAGCATCTGTCATTTCGCCAATAATTCTATTAATTTTCTTCTCTAGAATATCTTGTGCTGGACGGCAAACCTGCTCTTTAAATGTCTTATCGGCATCTCTTGCTGCCGCCAAATTAATTCCTTCTGGAGTTCCAATTTTATTAATTGGGGTACGGTGGGCAAGAAGAATCTCGTCACGGTTCATTTTACGATATGTATTAAATGATGAGTCTTGAGTTCCTGCCTCAACTGGCTCCATCTTAAATTCTGTTTTAGAATCTGGAGAATCTGCTGGGAGTGGAATATAAAGAGATCTGTGATTCTTTCCTCTAAGTCCGACCTGGAAAAACTCCAGCAATTTTCTTTCTGATTCTGATGAAAGCTTTCCGCCTTTTACTGTAATAATATAACGAGGCACTGCCTTATTTTCAAAATAATCTAGGTTATATTTTCCAGCAAACTCATTTCCAGCCATAGCATTAGATGCTGCTACGATATCTGGCAATCCATAATAATTGTTTTGAGGCGTATATTTCTTAATGTGAATAATTTCATTAGGTCTATCTTCTCCGCCTGCAATTGGGTTAGGAGTTTCTTGATCTCCAAAGTTACGGAAGAATACAGCCTTTCCATATAGCAATTGAACAAAGCCATCACGCAAACGACGAACACGCATAGTCTTTGCTGGGATATGTCCAATATATCCTATTTTTCCAGTTGTAGTTCTACCAATTTCTAGGTAGCCATTTCCTGTTGCTTCAACATCTGTGTAAAATTTAATTAATGTCTCTTTAAATGTTTCTTCTTCATTGCAATCTTCAAGCCATTGATGTAGTTCTTGACGAAGTTTATTTAACTTTCTACGTGCTCTTTCAAGTTGAGCTTCGCTAGAAATTCCGTCCATAGCCTCTAAAGTTTTGCGGGTTTCAATAAAATCAAATCCAAGTCCAACAATGTTAGAAACCTTTGCATTAACTGCAGCATAATTATATGGAGAAATTTCATATACTCTAGATAGATATTCAAGATTATATTGTGGTTCAACCAAGTCAAACATGGCATAGCCAGAAATTGCTTGAGCCAATAGGTTCTGCTGAGTTCCTGTTCCTTCAGCACCAACAAATCTTTTTTGAATTTCTCTACTTAGTTTACGACGAAATGTTGCACCAAGGCCATTGATCTTTAGAATATCTTCGCCTTCTACCTTAAATGGGTCATTGCTTTTTTCAATTGTTGGGCTATTAAATTTTACCCAGTCCGCCGCATTTGAAATTTCAATATCTTGATTGTTATTGTCGTCGATATGTTCCATTATCTTTTACCCTGTACCTTTTTCATTTCATCTTTATAACTACCAATATCATATGGATCTGGAACTAGTCCCCAATCCAATCTTTGCTTTTGATGCTGATATTCTTCGTCATCAATCTTTCTTTTACCCGCCAAAAACTTAGGCTGTCCTTCATAAATACCATAAGATCTAACAGCATCAGCAAGCAGGTTCATTCTTTGCCTATTACCTTTTTTAGAAGTAACTGATAGGAAATTTCCGTCATCATCGCCAATCCAGCGACCATCTGGCATCTCCCAGACATAAATACCCAAAATTGTATCTTCTACAACTGACTGATTGACTCTTTTAATATCCATAGGTTTTTATTTTACCATTCTTCTTGATACAAGTCCAGCTTTTTGTCGTCTAATGTGACAAATTATACGCTTTGGACAACAATCCAGTCGTTATTATAATACTCAACAGCATTTTCTGTCAGGGTGAATGACGAATCATCTACCGAAAGGGCAGGGATTCCAATATGCATATTGTAATGGGCCAAAGCATTTGACTGGCTAAATGCCAATGGATAATAAGATATATATTGATATAGGCTAGATGGACCACCTGAAGACTTATAATTAAATCTAAAGTCTCCAGTGGCAGATGCCGTAAATACCAAAACTACGTGATGTAGATCACCAGCCGTAAAGACATTTGATACATTTGTCTGACTTGTCTGATTTATACCATTTACGTAGATTGCGGAAATATTTGTTTTTGCAATTGATCCTGAGCCATTCCAAGAATATTCAGTCTCTGTGAATCCAGTTGAAGCTGGAGAATAGAATAGGGTATTTGCTCCTGTTGTAGAGGGCGTAAAGAATAGTTCTACTGTCTTGGTAGATTCTAGTGTACTTACTCTGAAACCCGCCGCAGAACCCGTTCTAAGGCCATTGCGGGGGTGTCTAGAGATAGCCCTATGCTTATCTCTACCCATAGCAATTTCATTATCTGTAGAGCCTGCAAAGCCGTCTAAAGTATAAATATAATCAGAGTTAGTATAAGCAAACACTTTTTGATCATTATAAAATGATAATGATAGATTAAATAGTTTAGGAATATATTTGCTTGCATCTGTAGTTGTGAATGTTATTTCTAAATAAATTACTCTTTCAGAACTAAATGTCCCGCCTAATTTAAATTGAGGAATGGCTCTTCCGTTATATGCTGTTTGATAAGATCCACCTTCAACCTTTGTCCTAACTGAAACACCATCATTTGAATCCCACTCAATTTTAGAAGAATCTATGTCAAAGCCAAGAGGAATTGCAATAGCGTCTTCTACAACAACTGTTTTTGATCCCGTTGATTTAATAATTCCAAGATACTTCTTGTCTTGATTATATTCTAGATCATCATCAAAAAATACATCTAGTGGACGGTTTGCTGGGTAAGAAAATTTATATTGAGTAGATACATTATCGTCTAAAATTTCAAATAATGTGCCGTTCTCAGGATCGGCAATTTGAACTGGAGGCACAACTCCATTATAAGAATAATGCTCTAATATGATTGATTGAGACAAAGCATATCTATATACTGCTGGGGCATCAATCAAAAATGAGTCTGACGCATTTGCCGTAGGTCCAATTTTTAATGTAAGTTCTGCATTAGTAAAAGCAAAGTTTGATAGGGGCTTGCTTGCAGCCAATTCTCCATCAACATATAAAATCATCTCGCTTGGAGTATATGTTGCAACAATGTGATGAACAGCAGAAACAATAGGAAGACTATAATCTAATCTTTCTGATTCTAGTTGGAATACTATATTGCCCGCTTCATAATATATTCCAATAGATGTGTTATCATCCGCCATAATTGGAGCCGAGTTAGCTGTAGTGAATTTTGGATATATCCAGCATTCTAAAGTAAAGTCATTATCTGATGAGTTCTCATCTGCAAATCCGCCGTCTGCGGTAGATCCATAATAATCATTATCACAAGGTATTGTTAAATAGCGTGTGCTTGTTATATTAGTTGCAGTTAATCCGCCTGATACTAAAGGAATTATTCCTGTTGTAAATCCGCCCGTAATTGTTCCATTATTTCCGCAGCCAGAAATATCAGCGGCGGTGGAACCAGAAGTTTCATCCAACGGCCAGAAGCCTATTGGATAATCTTTAATTACCTTTAGTTGGTATGTCATAATATTATTATACTACAAATTAAGATAGGCCAAAGCGGGTCTTGTAAGAATTATACTCTTGTTGAATTTCTGCTACAGAAAGCGCTTTTGTATAAACTCTAGCAATTGCAATTTTGCCACGAAGAGTTTCAAATATATCTGATCTGGTTCCTAAACCAACTGGAGTATTAACTTGTTTTTCTGTTGTTAGACCTTCGGTATTATCATTGCCATAATTTAAAGATGTAATCAAGTTTCCATTATTTTGATACCATCTAGCAAATCCATCTGAAACATCATAAGTCCATACAGACAATGTCCATGTATTGGCTGACCACGAATTTGTATTTAAGTCTCCGTTTGCACCAGCAATAACTGTACTGGAATTATGATGATAATCTCCTGTTGGATCAACAATATGGTTAAATTGACCACTTATATTATCATAAGATGAATCAATATTGTAAAATCTTGATAGCAAAACTTGTCTGCTTGTTTGATCACTTTGAAACCAACAAACTAAACTAACACTTCTAGCTCTATTTAATTCTGTCCATTTATATTTTTCTGAAGCTAAAAATCTTGCATATCCCGCAGCATTACCAAAATTTAAAAATCCTCCATTAGCAGTTCCATATGTTAAAGAACCTCCAGTAATTAATGGTATTTCACTAATATCTCTGTGTGCTAAAGATGTTCCAGATGGAATAGTTGCTCCATCTGAATATACTAGATCAGCTGCATCAAAATCTAAAAATAATTCATCTTTTGTATACAAATCTGTAAAGTTTTTACTTTCTCCAAATGTTATGCTGCCGTTGCCTAAATACTTATAAATTCTATATCCATTTGCTATAGTAACTATTGGATTTCCTGTAGTTAATGCTGGTGCATATTTACTTGGATATCTTAGAATAACAACTCCAGAACCTCCGTGTCCACCCATAGACCTATTTCCAGCTCCTCCGCCGCCACCAGTACCTGGCTGCCCATTTTGACCAGGATGTCCTTTATCTCCAGCTGGGTTTCCAGCATTTCCTCCGCCACCAAGTCCTCCTGATCCAGAAGCAGCTCCACCATTTTGAGCGCTTCCTCCGCCGCCGCCTGCATAATAAGTTGGTATTCCAGTTATAGAAGACTGAACTCCAATTCCACCATTAGTTCCTGTAGTTGATGTATTTACATCTCCACCAGGACCACCTGCACCGCCACCGCCACCACCTGGATAATATGGAGAAGTCCATGAATTTGTTCCTATAGAGTTTCCTCCACGATATCCTTGTCCAGCAATTCCAGCTCCTCCAGGGGCATTATTGTCTGGATTTCTTTGTCCACCTCCAGAACCTCCAACTTCTGCTTGTTCTGCTCCTGCTTGTGCAGCGCTACCTGCGCCTCCGCCATATGCAACAATATTATGAAAAGCTGACTTATGTCCGTTTTCTACTCTTTGAGTTGCTGTATCTCCTACTACTCCTCTTCCTCCACGACCAACTATAATTCTGTATGTTACTCCAGGAGTTATTTGAAAAACTGGTTCCGCTGAAGCTCCGCCACCAGATGATTCTCCTTGAACAGAAGATCTATATCCACCAGCACCACCGCCGCCACAAGAATAGTATGCTCCTGCACCACCGCCGCCGCCGACAACAATATATTCTAGTGTAGGAGGAAGTGCTCCAGACAAACTTGAACTTTTTGTATTAGAAGAAAATCTTTTTGTAGACATTAGTAAACTATTGTTCCTGTTCCAGTAAATTTATATACATAAAAATCTCCATCTATAATTTCTGTAACTGTTCCAGAAGTAGAAGCAGCTTTGAATAAAGATCTTAAAACTATAATACCAGATCCACCATTTCCAGATGCAGTTTCATATGAACCTCCACCTCCACCACCTGTATTTGCTTGTCCATTTATATTTGTATCCCAAGCAGTTCCTGCAGAACCTCTTCCACCACTTCCACCACCGCCTATTCCACCAGGCCCTCCAACTCCACTGTTTCTACTTCCGCCACCACCACCTGCATAATAAGTTAGTGTTCCAGTTATTAAATATCCTAAGCCATTACCTCCTGCGCCGCCTCTACCTCCTAAAGCTGACGCACTTGATCCTGGAGATCCTGCTCCGCCACCACCGCCGCCGCCTACATTTGTTTCTCCAAAGCCTCCTGGATTTCCCTGTAAAGGAGTTCCAAAACCGTATACTGATGCATCTGGAAATTCTGGACCACCGCCGCCAGAGCCACCAGTAGATTTTGATCTATCTAAAGATCTTGTCATTCCGCCGCCGCCACCAATAGCTGTTAAAGTTGTAAATCCAGATCCAGAAATAGAAGAATCTTGTCCTTTATCTCCATGAGATCCAACTCCATTTCCACCATTACCAACTGTACATGTATATGTAATTCCACGAGTTAATTCTAATGCTGGACCATTTGGAGTTTTTGGTTTTTCTGAACCGTAATATAAAAGACCTCCTGCACCTCCGCCTCCTGCTCCACCACCAACACTCGTGCCGCAGCCTCCGCCTCCTCCAGCAACTATTAAAGCTTCTACGCTTATTGTTGATTTAAATGGAGATAGAGAGGCATTTAAAAATCTTAAATTACCTTTAGTAAGAGATGAAAAGCTAAGCCTAGAAAATCCCACGGCTACTCCTATTAAACTATCTCAGAACCAAATGCTTGGAAAGTTAAATCTGCAGCAGATGCATATACTTGAATTGAATTTCCAGTAGCAAGCGTCAGGCCTAGAGTTAGTGCCGTAGTATCATTTGCTGGAATAGAAACATCATAAGCAATATAATGTTCATTTGCTAATGTTGTACCTGTTGTTGGTTTAATTGCAATACGATATGTTCTTGCTGATGCTGATCTATTACATACTGTAATTGTTGAAATTACAGCTGAAGTTGAAGATGGAACAGCATAGAGCTCTTCCATTGTAGTAGCAGCAGAAGCTTTTCTTCCTAGTACTTTATATGCTGTTGGCATATCATGCTCCCATCAATAAGAATACATCTGGCAGTGGGTCTGTTGTAATGGTAGCCCATGATGCCGATGTTCCATTTGTTGTTAAATACTTCCCAGAATTATTAGTTTGAGAAGGAAGGGCATCTACCGTTGCCCAAGAAACTACTGAACCATCTGTTGTTAAAAATTTTCCTGTATTTCCAGATTGAAGTGGATATTCAGCTTTACTATTTATTTGTGTTTGAATTGCTGAAGTTACTCCATTTAGATATTGAAGCTCTGTATTAGAAACATCGCCAACAATTAAAGATGTTGCATCAATTGCTCCAACTTTAATATCTGCATATGCCAATCCTGCTCCCGCAAAATTTACAATACCAGAAGCTGGGGCAACAGTTGTATCTTTAAAGAATTTATAAACTCCATCAGTAGCGTCACGAACAATACCTGTATATTTTGCAGTTCCGCTAACACCATAATTTCCAACAATACCAAGGTCTAGTGCGTCTGTTGTGTTTCCGCTACCAACTGTAACTTGAGCATCTGAAACTGAAAGTGTAGTTGTTGTAAGAGTTGTTCCTGTTCCGCCGAATGTAATGTCTCCTTGTATATTTACATCTCCCTGAATACCAACTCCGCCGACAACTGTAAGTGCACCAGTGCTTGGAGATGTTGAAGCAGTTGGAATTTCGACATGGACATTTACGCCAGGAGTGATAACCATTTGAGTATCATCAGATGATAGACCACCAGCTGCAAAAATAATTTTGTTCTGTGTGCCCGTTGAATCTGTTGCAAGAACTAAATTACCTCTGTCATTTTGATCATTACCTGAACCTGATACGAAAATATATCCGTCGCCCTTTCCAGTAATAGTAAAATCTGGATCGGCAAAATTAGTTGAAGTCATACCAATATCGATCCAGCCTGTATCGTCTGTACCGTCATTTGTATAAAGAATTAAATCTGTTGATGCATTTGCTGCAGAACTTGTATTTCTAAATGCTATTTGAGCATAGTCTGGTTCGTTTGTTTGAAATACTGCAATTGGATTTGTAAGACCTGAACCGAATGCTGAAGCAAGATTTCCTACATAAAGAATTGATTGAACTGTTGCTGTATCAAATACGCCAGCTATTGTTTCTGCGTTTGCAAGAGCTTCGATTGCCTTGGATACATATACAAGATCTTTGGCTGTATATTGTGAGGCGGCTAAGCCAGCATTAATCTCTGACTTGACGTTGGTAATTTCTGTTGTAAATGGCATATTGTCTCCTATTAGAAATTATAGCATTAATTAGGTTTAAACCCCTATATTAAGCTGTAAGTCCTCTATATTTTCTTCCGCTGCTGTCATTCTAGCACTTAAAGAAGCGTCTAGAGCGGCAAGGTCGGTATTCAGTTCATCAAATTGATTTACGATATCTAGGCTTATGTACCTATTGGTTAAATATCCTGGCATTATCTACCTCTGGCATACTTAAATGGTGATTCTGCAAAAGCAGCATAAACGTATGTCATTCCACTTCCATTATTATTAGAGTTAGTATCTCTTATTTTAAACCCATTTGATAAAAAGTCAACCGTTACGTTTCCGACCTCATCATTATTTACAAAGTTAGGGTAGAGGCGATTTGTAGCATTTGTTATGTTAACTGGATCTCTTTTACTGTCCATAAGATTCCAAAAATCCCCGCCAGCATCAGTTCTTTTAATAAGAACCCAAGCTGGTCTAAAACCTAAATAAACAAATGGTCCATCATCTGAAGTAGTACCCCTGTAAGAAGCAAACTGACTATACCCAGGAATATCTGTCCAGCAATAAGCTATAACATTTCTATTAGTGCCATACCAATAATTATTTTGATTATTCTGATAAATTAAAGTTGAGCTTGGAGTCGTGTTATCCCAGGGGCCTCCTTGAGTTTCTGGAGCATCAGTTGAATTTATTTTTAATCTTTTTGTAGGTCCTATACTAGCATGATAAATATCCCAGTTATATGCATCGGTAGTATATCCACCTTTTACCATAATAAATTTTGGAGCTTTGCCTAAACCATGACCAACTGTGTAGGCATTTAAATTATTTCCAGTGTTATATTTAACAATAGAAAAACCTGATGCTTGGTTTACTCTTACTGTTGATGTAACAGTTCCATTATTATTAGTTAAGTCTGTTGCCCCTGCATCCCAGCACCAAGCAATATAATTTTTGCCGTTCTCATTTGTTCTTGTAGAGCTTCCTGGATTAAATCCTGTTTGATTAAAAGAATTTAATCCAGTGGCTAAAGTTTGTTCTATATCTGTTTTATCAGTGCTTAAATGTTTAGTTGTTCCTCTAAGGACATCATAAAGCATATTGTTTGAAGATCCATCTGCATAATCACTTCTATTTTTAATCCAAACTAAGTCTGGAGAAAAATTGAGTCCACCTACAGAAGTAGAACCGTTACTATTTCCTGCATACAAAACTGCATCATAGTATTGATTTGGAATAGATATTGCTGGAGTTGGTAAATTTTTGGTACATAAAGTTTTAAAATTAGTTGGAGCAGTATAAGCAAATGGTCTTTGTCCAAAATTAAAATCAATGACTTGAGTAGTAGATCCAGTTCTAGCTCCAAACGAGAGAATGATTGGGCCAGTTCCAGCAAGTGTTCCTATTGGATTTGTTCCAGTTGAGGGATTTCCGCTATTGTACCAGCTATTATTATTTCCCATATAAATTTTACGAGTATCAGAATCAATAGCTACTTGAAATATTGCTCCATTGCTTATAGCAGAAGTTGCTACTCCAGATCCTGTTGCTGAATTGTAATATCCGTAACTTCCCCAAGGATTAGCAGCACCGTACGCAATACAGTGACCAATATTATTATTTAAATTATCTGCGTCTTTGACATAATGCCAAAAAAATCCAGATCCACCTGTGCTTATTTGAGTATAGGTTGCTTCATAATACCATTTACCAGAATTTGGTGGGATTACAAAGGTGCTACCTCCAGAGTTAGAATCACCTGTAGTATTAGAGGTTAGTTGTAGGTTTCCTTTTCCATAAGTAAACCCAATTCCATCTGGAGTATAAGAGCTTCTATCAAGAGGATTCAATGTTGCATAATTTCCTCTTACTTCTCCGCCAAGACCAGTGTCAGTTCCATAATCGGTAGGAGTATCTAACAGAGCATCATTTTGTATTCCTGCCGCAACGCTAAATCCGCTAGGGGTAAAATTATTTCCATTACCAGAAAAATCTTTTCCTAAAGTTGTTGCCGTCGTTCCAGATGTATCACTAAAATTTAAGTATACTCCATTTGTTCCATAAGACCCTGAATATTGTTTAGGAACCCATTGTCCAGTAGCAGAATCTATTTCTCCAAAAGATGATGGGGTTAAAGCTTGCCCATCAATATGATGATATTCAGCAATATATCCATTTGATAAGTTCGGAGAACTCCATGCTTCTCTTCCAATGTAATGCGTTCTTCCAGAAACATTAATATTTGTAAAATTAAAATTTTGAGATGGATATGTAGCAGTACTGAAATCAGTAATTTGATTTCCATTTACATAAATTTTCATTCTATCACTAGCGGTAGCTAAAGTTGTATCTACAGATACAACGACGTGATACCAAGATGCAAAATCTTTAAATACTGTAGATGTTACTAATCTTGCCGCCAATCCGCTATTTCCTGAATTTGCTAAAAGAACATCCAAGGTATCACCTGGATTAAATGCAACATTGTCAAACCACCCAGAACCGCTAAAATTACTATAGCTTCCTAAATAAAGATATGCGCCAGTAGAAGACCTTTTAGCCCAAGTACTTAAAGTAAATTTATTTGTATTTCCAGTTGCACTTGGAGTTCTTGAAAGCTGAGAGCTTTCTGCACTCTCAATGCGTAAACTATTAGCAATTTTATATTGTGCTCTAGACCCGCTAGATGCAATCACTCCTGCTAATAGGCGGCGTGACATATTAAGCCGCCAAATTGCCGATTAGCAAGAATGTATTACTTGCTGTCACAATTATTTGACAAGAAGCATACTGGCCAGATAGTTTATACTGATTATTATAAGAATTCATAGTTCCACTAGATGCAAATGTGAGTTGACCAGTTCCAGTTTGAACAACAGTTATTACGCTACCTGTTGCAAAAACTCCTGTTGGAATTGTAATTGTTCCAGCAGTTGACCCATTTGATGCAAGTACCAACTTGTCTTTGTCTCCAGCAACTAAAGTATATGCATTTGCAGAAAATACTGGAGTTGTAGTTGTTTGAAGTAATGGAGTATATGTAGATGAAGCTGTAGAAGAATCTAGTTTAGCAGATAGCTGTGTTTGAATACTGGAAGTAACTCCATCTAGATAACCTATTTCTGTTGAATCTACTGTTCCAATTGAGGTTGTGCTAGGCAACACTACTGTTCCAGTAAATGTTGGAGATGCTATAGGTGCATATGTGCTAGAAGCAGTTGAGCTATCTAATTTAGCGCTTATTTGTGTCTGAATTCCAGATGTAACACCAGATAGATAACCAATTTCAGTATTTGTAACAGAACCAATTGTTGCAGAAGATACTTCTAGAGCTCCCGCCTTAAATGGTGCAAATGTGAGTCCAGCTTCTGAAAAGTTAATTGTTGATGTAGGTTTTGTAGTTGCATCCCTAAATGCTTTAATCACTCCGTCTGAAGCATCTCTTGCAATACCAGAGAACTTTCGACGGGCATTTACTGTTGCTGTTCCAACAGGAGATACTGCTGCTGATGTTACATTTGTTGCAGTTTTAGTATATGTAAATGTTGTTGAAGTAGGAACTGTTTTAATATTATAAGTTCCATTAAATGTAGCGTCAACTCCTGTAATTGTAACTACATCTCCTACTAAAAATGTATGGTTTGCAGATGTAGTCAATGTTGCAAGATTATCTGTCAACGCCTTGTTGCTTACGCTAGCTACAATTGGGGAAACTGTTGTAGCATATTCACCAATAAACGCTAGGTCTACAATATCTGCTTGATTATTTGTACCAACAAATACTGCTGGATCTGTAACTGCAAGATTGGATGTTTCTACAGTTGTTCCGCCACCGCCAAATGTAATAGTTCCTTGAATTGAAACATCTCCATCAACATTCATATCTCCTTGAATACCAACTCCACCGACTACAGTTAATGCGCCAGTAGTAGCAGAAGTAGAAGGAGTTGCTATTTCAATATGAACATTCTCATCTGGAGTAATAGTCATTTGAGTATTGTCGCTTTGAAGACCTCCAGCGGCAAATACTATTTTATTTTCTGTACCATTACCGCCAGTAGCAAGAACTAAATTACCTGTTCCTGAAGAATCTGCTGGAGCTTCCATAAATATGTATCCATCATGGATTCCAGTAATAGTAAAGTTTGGATCTGCAAATGAGCTTGAAGTAATACCCATATCAATCCAGCCAGCATTGTCATCGCCATCATCTGTATATGCAATATAATCTGTAGATGCAGCTGAGCCAGCATTTGTATTTTTAATTACAAGCTGTGCGTAGTCTGGTTGATTTGTTGAAAATACCGCCATTGGATTTGTATATCCATCAGTTGTTCTAAGTCCTGCAGACAAAGATCCAACATTTAATTGATCAGCTACTGTAACATCATCTAATGAAACTGCATTTGTCCATGAAGTTGTAGTTCCATTTGTAGTTAAAAGTTTTCCAGAGTTTGATGTTTGTGAAGGAAAAGCGTCTACTGTAGCCCAGGATGTTGTTGTTCCATTAGTTGTTAAAAATTTTCCAGAATTTGCACCTTGGGAAGGAATTGCATTTAAAAGTTGAGATAAAGGAACATTACCAGTTCCATCTAATCCTGCTACGCCATTTGCTGTACCCTTAAGACTAAGAAGAGATACACCTTCTGATACCTCTATTGCTGCCGCCACAGCCTTTGTGAGCAGTAGGTAATCCTGTGCGCTTAAGCTAACGCTGGCAGTATTAAGCTTTGCCTGTAGCGCTGCGTCAAATGTAGTTAAATTAAATGGCATTTTATCTCCTCTTGGCTATTATACCTTTATGCTAAATATCAAGCAACGCTATATTAGTAGCGAAGGCAATATCTGCTTCTAGGTCTGCTAGCTCCGTTCCTGGTATATTTGTATCATCAATTCCAGACAGGCTAAAAGAAATATCGCCAGAGCTTGCTCTGACATATACCTTATCTCCCGTCATAACTGGAAATCTAAAAGTTTCTAAAGAGTCATTTCCGCCAACTGGTGTATCATAAGATACATAAGAATGATTTGCTGGTGTAGCATCTTGATCTAGTGGAACAACCCAAACCCTAATTGTGGCGGGATCAGAAGATTTATTAGCTGCAATAATAGATGATAATATAGTTCTAACTCCAGTATAAATTAAAGTGCTTGTATTTGAAGATGGATTAGATGTTGCTAGTCTAGAAATAGCCATTATTGCCTCTTAAATTCCTCAACTGGAGCAGTAAATGCACCAGTATATCTGGCAAATCTTGATACTCTAAAATCATCTATGTATCCATTAAATGTTCCTTGAGATGGATTTGGGTGATTTCCTAAAGTTAATCTATTGTTTGCCGCAGAGCTTAGATTATTATTAGTACTTGTACTTCCTACAAAAATTCCATTAAAGTATAAAGAGGTAGTTCCATTATTTCTGCACAAGGCTACGTGTGTCCAACTATTTAAGGGCAAAACAGAACTAGAGGTAATTAGAATAGAGTCGTTGTTTCTATATTGTAAAGTACCATCAGTATTTATATTTAATCCAAAGTCATTGCTTAATGAACTGCCAACACACCATAGTCTTCTAAACAAGTTTTCTACAGTCCAAGTTGTTGGATAAAACCAACCTTCTACTGTAAAATTACCAGTTCCTATACCAATTAGAGGTTTGTTTGAGGTAAAAATTATATCTCCAGACCCATCAAAGACCATGCTCCCGCTTCCATATTTTTTAACAGAAGTAGATATCTTAACATCTCCAAATGTTTCAATATTATTATTTCTTGTTGCGTCTATAATTTCTGTATTTTCCGCTTTTAACAAAAGTCTTGTTCCAGAAACATTTGAAAGTGGAGCAGTTGGTGGAGTAAAATTAGCAGTATAAAGTCTTGTACCTGGTAATATTCTTAGATTTGATATATATCCATTCCAATAATTTTGAGCTTCTACGCTTGATGGTCCACCACCAACATGAAACTGTTCTCCAGAAGCATAATTTGACACATTTGTAATTCCACTATATATACCATCTGAAGCAATTTGTGCACCGTTATTAGCATCTGTATATCGAAGTAAACTTTGAGAAACACCATTTATGTATATAGCAACCGAAGATCCATTTAAATCAAAAGCTATATGATTCCATTCTTTTAGTCTTATCGAACCACTTGAATCTATCCAACATTGTTTTGTTCCGTCATACCAATACCATCTAACTCTTCCAGTTTCACGAATACCCAAATTCATAAAAGTATTACCCTTATTCCAGAATGATCTGTGCATATAAGGAGTTGTAGATGTGGCATGACTATCTAAATATACCCAAGTTTCTAATGTTCCAGTTCTAGAGCCATTTTGCTGTAACCATGAAGAATAAGCTGTGTAAGGATCAGAATTATTTCCTACTTGGATTTTATCATCTGTTCCATCAAAGTAATAGGAAGCTCCGTCTGTTGTTGCATATGGAGACATGCTTCTAAATGGAGAGAATGAAGAAATTTCTGGAGTTCCTCCGCCTGCAAATATTGATAAATCATTAGCAGACAAATCTTTACTCCATCTATTTGATTGATTTGCTAAAAATGATGTATTTGTAACTGCTGTTAATTTATTTGTAGGTGGAGTAAATGCAGATGTATATAATGCTGTTCCTTTTATAGTTCTAAAATTAGAAATATATCCTTTAAAATAGTTATTATTACTACTATCACTTATACCAATAACACAACCGTATGTTCCAGAACCATTAATATTTAAAGTGCTTGTTCCAGATTGTCTTAGTTGTCCATCTAAAAATAAACGAACTGTATTAGATGTATCTCTAGTTACTGCTATATGTCTCCATCCAGTTCCACGAATATCTATATTGTCTGTAAGACGTAACCCGCCGCCACCATTATTCATATCAACTGCAATTCCACCAGCAGTTCCATATGAAGAATCCATTAGATATATTGCTACACCGTTTTGATTAAATCCTACACCACCAACAGATGCCATAGCAGTCCAGTATGATTGAATATTTACATCAGGAGTAACATTTACCCAATATTCTATGGTAAATTCACCTGTACCAAATTGAAATGCGGTGTTTTGAGAAACTTGCGAATATGAAGATCCATTATAATAAACAGAATAATTATCTAAAAATGGGCTAAATGATCCTGGAGAAACATTTGATATTTTAGTTAAAAAGACATTATCAGAACTATAGTCAGTAAAAGTACTATTAGATCCTAGATTATTTCCATTACCAGATAAAAGTAGCGTAACTCTATTAAAGAACTCATCAAAAGCACCTAAGAAAGATGTTAATCCAAATCCTTTTGCCGCTGCCGCTGCAATTGTTTCTAATAGTGGCACTTAGCCAACCTCCTATGCAAATTTAACTTGTGAAGCGAGAACTGTATACGTTGCTGATGCAGTTTTAATAATTGTAAAGGTATATGAATCTATTGAGTTAGCATTTCCTGCAGTTGGTGCTGTTCCACCTTGCCATTTTACAGTAACCCCAGCTGCTGTTCCATCAATCTGAAAAGCGGTAGGATAATATGCTGTAGTATTAGTTGCTAAAAATGCTACAGTAGCAGATTGACCAACAGAAAGTAAAGAGTTTAAAGTAGTTCCAGAATTACCACGGAAATTAAATGTCCAGTTAGCTGCTGAGTTTCCTGTATAGTAATGAACTGCTGCTGTAGACAAGTCTACGTTAACTGTTCCAGTTGCTTGTGTTGCAGAAACTGAAACTGTTTCAAATGCTGATGTTAAAACTGGACGTACAAGAGAAGCTGCAGTAAGCGGTGCATAATTTGAAGCTGCTGCTGCAGATTTTAAGTATCCTTGTCCAACAACATACGCTGTTGTAGCAATTTGAGTTGTATTTGTATCTACTGCTGCAGTTGGAGCAGTAGGAGTTCCAGTTAATGCTGGTCCTGATAATGGTGCGTATGTTGATGATGCTGTTGATGTTCCGAGCTTAGCGTCTAATTGTGTCTGAATTGCAGATGTTACACCATTCAAATACTGAAGTTCTGTGTTAGAAACATCGCCAATTGTGGCTGAGTTTGCAGTAATTACATCTGCAGCAATATCATCTACCTGAATATCTGCATATGTTAGTCCGCCTTCAGCAAAATTTACTGTAGTTGATGGCTTAGTTGTAGCATCTTGGAAAAACTTTACTACTCCGTCGCTTGCATCACGAACAACACCAGCAAATTTGCGCTTTGCAGAAACAGTTACAGATCCAACTGGAGAAACTGCTGCGCTAGTTACGTTTGCCGCATCTTTTACAAATGTGAATGTTGTTGATGTTGGAACAGATTCAATAACGTGTGTTCCATTAAATGTTGCATCTACTCCAGTAACTACTGCAATATCTCCAGCAGCAAATCCATGGGCTGTTCCTGTTGTAAGTGTAGCAACATCTGAAGCAAGAGCTTTATTTGTAATTGTATTTGTTACAGGAGAAATTCCTGTTGCATATTCTGCTAATAGACCTAGATCTAATGCGTCTGTTGAGTTATTATTACCGACGAAAATGATTGAATTATCTACTGCAAGAGATCCTGTTTGAACTGTAGTTCCAGTTCCACCGAATGTAATATTACCTGCAATATTAACATCACCCTGAATTCCTACACCACCGACAACTGTTAGTGCTCCTGTTGAAGGAGATGTTGAAGCTGTATTAATTTCAATATGAACATTTTCATCTGGTGTAATTGACATTTGCTCATTATCTGAAGATAATCCGCCTGCTGCAAATATAATCTTGTTTTCTGTACCAGTGCTATCTGTTGCTAAAACTAAATTTCCTTTACCAGTGGTTCCTGTTGGAGCAGACATAAATATATATCCATCATTTGCACCTGTAATTGTGAAGTTTGGATCATTAAATGCGCTAGATGTAATACCCATATCGATCCAGCCTGTTTCATCTGTACCATTATTTGCATACGCTAAGAAATCTGAAGAAGCACTAGCTCCACTAGATCCATTCTGTAGTGCTACTTGAACATAAGCATTTGCTGATTTCTTAACAACAAGTGTTGGGTTTGTAAGAGCTGCGCTAGTAGAAAATGCCTCTGCAGTTGAGCCAAGATATATATTATTTAGAACTGTGATCTCATCGACATCATCTGGTGCGACGACTTTACTTAATGCTTCAAGAGCTTTGGCAACATAGACCAAGTCCTGAGCTGAATATGCAGATGCGGCAAGAGACGAGCTGATCTCGTTCTTTATGTCCGTAATCTGTGTTGATAAACTTGAATAATTTGGCATTTTAGTCTCCTACAATATTATAGCATTCTGGTCGTATTAATCAAATATCCCTAGACCTAATTCTATGGCAATTAGGCGGTTATTTAGAGAATTTGTCGTGCTCACAGTTACTAGCTGTGATGTATCTGCAATTCCATGTACATTTGTAGTCTGAGTAAGGTGGCTATCAAATGAGGCGGTGGAATCATAAATACCATTTAAAGAAAATGACATATTTGCGGTATCTGCTCTCACATATACCGTATCGCCATTTTGTACTGCAAATCTGTGTGACTCTATTGAATTGTATGCTGGAACGTCTACATCATATAGAATATATCCATATTGAGAAGCTAAGGTTGCTCCAGAAGGTACTACCCAAGCCCTAGCCTTTTTTGCGGTAGTATCTTTATTTGTGGCAATAACGGAGGCCATATATGAAGCGGTAGCCGTAAATATCAATGTGCTTGTATTAAGAGCTGGATTAGATATTCCTAAGCGTTGAACTGCCATATTATCCTCCTAGCCACCATGAGTTTGCTAAATTGCTTCCGCCGCTTGTTGAAGAAGAAGCGGAACCTTCAAGAATTATTCTATTATTAGCATCGTCATATGTTGCTGTTATATTTGTGTGATACGGATGAATAAATAAATCATCTATTGCATCCTGATATAACTCTGTACTAGCTTCAACAAATGCTCTAGTAGCGATTATATCTGTATCTACTGCTAATCTATCTTGTCCGTCAAATTCTAGACCGTAGCCTTCATCAACATTGAAAGCTCCATCTACAACTTCAATACCTGATCCTGCTGAAGCACCACCAATTGGATTCCAAGCTGTACCATTATAGTAACGAAACACTTGCTGTGTTGTATTAAAATAAAAGTCACCAGCTACTGCTGAGGTTGGATCCGATGGCAGTGATACTGCATTTAAGGGTACTAAGCGTTTTACGGACATTTAATCCCCTTATCCTACAATAACTACTTCGTATGCTCCTGCTGCTGGTGCTACATTGAATCCAACTGTAACTTGATTGTCTGAATTTCTTGTAACATCTGTTTCAACGGTTGCATATGTAGTTGTGTCGTAAACTTGAACGCTTACTTTACGTGTTCCAAGGTTGTGCGTGATTGCATATGTGAGTGCTTCGCCATCACCAATTGTTGCTGTATATTTACGAGCAATGTCATGATAGCTTCCAGATACTAAACCAATCTGCCACTTATCTGTAGTTTCATTCCATAGAAGCTCTGCATCTGCTGAGCTACCACGGTGAACAATAATACCAGCATCAGCTGTTGGAGCTTGTGCCTCATCCATATCACTGTTAAGATTAATCTTATTATCTGTGATATTTACTTGAGTTACGTTAACTGTGTTGATTGAACCAACTACATTTAGGTCTCCACCAACTGTAAGGTTATTGGTAATCGATACATCATCTGGAAGTCCAATTGTTACCGCTGCTGTTTCTGAACCAGAACCAGATACGGTAATTTCATTTGCTGTTCCAGCAATTGTAGCAATATAATTACCAGTTGTTTGTGTGCCAAGATTAACATTCTTAATTGTTACATGGCCATTTGTTGTTGTAAAGTCTGCTGTTTCGAAAGAAGCAATACCCTTGTTTGATGTAGTTGCATCTTCTCCAGCAATTGTAATATCATTGCCAGATACTGAAACATCAATTCCTTCCCCACCTAAAACTCCAAGAGTTTCGGTTAGAAGGTTAATTCCAATTGTAGTACCAACATTGTCACCATTAATTGTGAGGGTTGTTGCTACATCTGCTTCACCAGCCGCTGTTAAACGACCTTGAGCATCTACTGTAAAAGTAGGAATCTTTGTTTGTGATCCATATGACCCAGCAGTTACTGTTGTGTTATCTAGATCGATTGTGGTTGTACCAGCAACGTCTGCGTATGTTGAGGTTAAACCAACGCCACCAACAATAGATGAACCGATAATATCTTGGACAACTTCTGTAGAAGCTCCCATCGGCATCCATGGACCATCTGGTGCTGAAAGTCCATTGTAATAATACATTGTGTTGTTTGTACCATTATAATAAATCTGACCAGTAACAGGGCTTGAAGGCGCAGGACCACTTATGTTTTGAATTCTGGCATTACGCAGCTCGTTTTTGTTCAGATCAATATCTGTTACAAATAATCTTGCCATTTTTCACTCTCCTTTAAGACAGGTATGCTGTCCCACCGAATGGTTGAGCCATTATCAGTGTTATTTGATTAAAACTATTATAGTTTATACCAGTCTCTAATACATCACCAGCACTATTTTTAATAGTTACGTTTGGGTTATACCCAAGATTGTGATTGATTGTTAGATACCAGTATTCTATATCATTTCCAGTAGCTCCTGTTGGATAAGATAGAACCTGATTAGTTGCAAATGGAAATGTTAAAGTACCTGTACTTAGGAAGTAGCTTGTTGCACCATCCCAAGTAAGGTCGTTAAGTTTTGGGCCATAAAATTTTGTAGTAGTTTTATCATAATAAAAGTCACCCTCAACACCTAAATTATTAGATGGGGCTCCTTCACCATTAAGAATTGTTTTACCACGAGGACCTTGAGGACCAGGTGTACCAACAACAACATCATTAATAACTTCAGTTACTACTACTGTTGGATTGTCATTATTATTTACAATTGGCATTAGATTGTAACCGATCTACTTAAAGTCATGAATCCCTCAATAAGTTTTATTTTATTTCCATTACTATCTACAACCATCAAGTCATATGCTGACTTTGGATAAAATAGTTTATTGGTTTGTGTAGGAGTCATCTTACAAGTAATTTTGCCATTAGGCGCATCAATTGTAATTCCACCTAGAGGGGATGTTAGGGTAAAGGCCAACTTTGTGCCACCCTTTGTATCTCTGACCTGCATCTTAGCAGTAGATCCAGTTAAATCAATAGGGTCTCCATCGCTGTCTTTATATTCAACGATGAAACTGAAGGTAGTGTTTTGATCCACTTCCCAATTTTTTTGTCCTGCCATTTGCTAAAATCTCCTAAAATAGGAAAACTCCTATGCTCATTTTAGCATAGGAGCCGTCCTAATCTGTATTCAGTTGTTATTTAATTTTTACTTTTTTGTGAAGCCAAAAGCTGGCTCATTTGTGTTAAGTGCTTTTAGAATAACTGGCAATACTGCCGCAATTCCACCCTTAACCAAATCTCCTGGATCTGTGTTACCAGTCATGTATAGAGCGATGGCGGCTCCAAGAAAATGGCGGCCATAGCTTGCTAACGCTGCTAGAAGTTTCTCCTGCATTGTTACCTTTCCATCATTATTAAAGTCTTCTTTCATAAAGACCTCCTATTTCTGAGCACCATGCCCAGGAATTTTGGGAGTTACCCCAATTCTTATTATACGCCTATTATGCCGAAATGTCTACAATCTCACAATTTCCGTCTGAAGTACAGGCTAAAGTTTGTGTTCCGCTAGTTCCATCTTCTGTCTCGTAAAAAGATAAATCTTCCCAACGAATTGAAGACGGCATTTTAGCGAGGAGTTCTAAATATTCCGACTCAGTTACTTCTTGGTAAGGAGCCTGCTTATATGAGTGGTCTGAATGTGGCAGGAACGAAATACCTGAAACCTCATCAAAATGCTTATATACCCAAGCACCTACTTCCATCCATTCATCTTCTTTTACAGATACCGTAATAGATGGCTTATGCTCACACCATGCACGTTGATAGACAAGCCATGTGTTTAGGTGCTCAATAGCAGTAAGATCATTACGAAGAATTGCTCCTTCTGGAGCCTTTACTGGAAATGAAAATACATAAGTGTCGTTTGGCTTCATAAAATCATCTTCTACTGGAATGCCAACTTCTTTTAAGAATGTTGATAGAGGATCTTTTTTATCCCCACGAACTGTGCGAATATAATACTGTGAATGCCATGCATGCATTCCTGAAGATACTCCTACCAATTGAGATACTGTTCCAGAAGGCTTAACACATGTAATTGCAGCGGAGGCTGGAATATTAAGAGCTTCTGCCATTTCAGCATTTATCTCTCTTGCGTAAGACCTTAAATCTTCAAGGGTTTGCTCAAGTTTCTTTAAATCTTGTTTTCCAGAAAAGAACTTATTCCCAAATTGTCCAGTTAGGGATACTCCAAGTAGGCGTTCTTCTTCTGTATTATCTTTCCAGATTTTACGAAGATACTTAAAGTCTGTAAGGGTAGACTGCCAAGTGCCAAGAATAGTGGCTAGGCGTACCTTTTCTGCCACCGTCTTAGCGGTATCATTTTCACGAATTACAACTTCGGATAGATTACAAAACTGATAAGGTCGTAGGATAATTTCTGAGCATGGGTTAGTTCCATAGTGGACTTCTGGATCTCTACGTCCCCATTTTGCTGCTTGTTTTTGAGCTGCTGCAACATTGTATATGCCACGCTCACCTGATTTTGAGTCATACAGGTTTTTCCATTCCGCAATAAACTGTTCCATTTCTGGCTTACGAGAATATGCTACTGAATTATTTGATAGGGCTCGTTGTGAATTATTCTCCCACCAGTTTCCAGACTTTGCTGCCGCCATTTCAATATCATTAATATTAGAAAGAGAAATCATTGCAGAGCGACGAACTCCACCAACAACCACAATTTCACCAATCTTACACATTATATCGTGAGCCTCAATAGGTTTCAACTGACGACCTGCTGCAGATTTAAACTTTGCAATTGTAAAATCAAAAAGATTGATCAATGGTTGTGGTCCTGATGAACGACCACCCATTGTCTTAAGACGTGCACCTGCTGGTCGAAGTTTAGAAACATCAATTGCTGGAATCTGTCCAGCCCAAAGCATTGCAAGTAGTTCACGATAAGACTTTGCCCAACCCTGCTTTGAATCTTCTACAACGATAGTAGTTGTTGATTTCTCAAATGATTCTGGGACGGCAGGAAGTTTGTTCACATACTTATACTCTACAGAGAATCCTACACCTGTTCCACACATCAAGATATACATTGTTTCATCAAATGAACGAGGAGAATCTACTGGAACAAATGAGCAGTTATATCCTGCAACATGGTCTCTGTCAAGAGCAGCACCAGCAGTCATTACTGCTCGCATAGAAGGCATTACGTTTCTATCATATACTGCTTGCTTAAGCTCTTCTACTAAAGATGACTTTGGCTCATAGTTATAGTTTGTAAACAAATGATCTAAAATAAATGCGAAGTATCTATCTACTGTTTCACCCCATGTCTCTCTGCGATTTTCTTCAGGGATCCATCTTGCATAGCGTGACAATGCAATAAAGTTTTCATAGGGATTTTCAATAGTTCTTGACATTTTTAGATAAAGCTCCTTCTCCGCCTTGCGGTTAATAAATTTTTAGTGAGATACCAATTCTACCAAACTTTAATTAGCGTGGGAAGGGGTTATGAGAATTTTTTAAAAATATGATCAAAAGAATTCTTAGTCAACTTAATCCAATTGTATTCTTCATGTATTTTAGTTGACTGAGCATAATAGTATCCAGAATAAGCATTAAAATTAAAAGATACATCTCTCATAAGTTCAAGTAGATGTTGATAGTTTGGTTCAAATACTTTTCCAGGGTGGGCATGAGTCCATTCTGAATCTACCAATTCCGATCTTAATTTAAGCGGGCCAAGATAATCTGAATAATGTGCCCAATCATAAGTAGATATAACTGGCATGCCTGTTGCTAAAGCCTGAAGAGGTATAAAGCCAAATCCTTCTCCGTAGCTAGGATAAATTAAAACATCATGATCATGATAAAGCTTAACTAGTTGCTCATCTGTATATTCATCAAGAATGATCTTTACGTTATTATAAACTTCATTAGGTAATCCAATAATATTCTTTTCTATAAAGTTATTATATACACGAGTTGTATTTTGTTTATATGCTTTTATTGTTAATTGATATTCTGGATTATTTCCAAATAAGAATCCGAATGCGTCAACCACCATTTGTCCCGCTTTTCTTGGAGCGGGTTCTCCAAGATGAAGGAACTTAATTACACCATCATCTTTTCTTCGTTTTGGTTTCCAGATATCTTCTATTCCATGTGGATACACTTTAACATCTTTATATCCATTATCTTGAAATACATTTGCACACCAATCAGATGTTGTCCATATCTCATCAACTAAAGATAGATTCATTCTCCAAACTTCTGGTATAACTGTAGATTCCCAAGGAGTGTAACTAATTTGATACTGATTACGATGCATTTTAAAATGATTAGGCTGAGAAAAGTTTAATTGAACTGGAGCTTTAGGATATTGAAATGGGACTTCGTGGCCTAAACTTTGCAAAGATTTAACTATATTATAGCCAGCATAACCATATCCATTAGAGGTTTTTAGGTTAACTCTTGGTGTTGAGAATGATATTTGCATATTTTTTTCTGGTTGACCGACTTGACAGTAATTTACTGACAATGCTATTATATAAGTTCGTTATCTCTTCAAAGGAGGAAATGCCAATGGAGAATATAAAACAGCGATTGAGTGATGTTGCTCATAACTGGACCGCTATAGGAATGATAACATTATTTCTATTTGGTGTCCAGCCTGAAACATTACCAGCCGCAAAAGCTCTTCTGGTTGAACAAGCAATTGTTAAATCTGAAGATACAAAAACAGAAGCACAACTGAAAAAAGAAACGCTGGAAAAATTCAGCAATACTGTATACAAAGCATCTGAGTCTTTAACAGACAAAGAATTGGTACAGCTTCTCAAGGCCGTAGGCTTTGAGGGCAAAGGCCTTAGAATGGCTTGGGCCGTAGCTAAGAAGGAGTCTAACGGACGCCCATTAGCGTATAACGGAAACAGGAATACTGGAGACAGTTCCTACGGAATTTTTCAGATCAATATGCTGGGAAACCTTGGTGTAGATCGTAAAGAAAAATTCGACCTGGATAGTAACTACACGTTATTTGATCCAGTAATTAACGCAGAGATAACGTATCATATGACACAGGGCGGCGCAGACTGGTCATCTTGGAAGGGTTTAACTCCAGCCACAAAAGTGTGGTTAGAAAAATTCCCTAATTAGGAGATAAATTGAAGATACAGACAGTATCTAAATATTTAGCCTTAGCAGAAGAAGGCCTTGTTCCAGAACTTAATTGTCCTCTGGATCAGGGCCTTCTAATGCCTAATCAAGATTTAGATGATAAAATATATCTATATTGCTTATCATGTCAATATAAAAAAGAGATTGGTTTAAAGTTTTATGAACAACTCAGAGAACAAATTGAAAGATCTAACTGACCCAATTAAAACCGACGGCGGGGAAATTAAAGAAACAGACGCCATGGGTAGAGAAAAATTTTGGGAAGATCTAGGAAGACCAAATGACTGAAGAACAAAAATCAGAAAATCTAGAAGATAACCTAGAGATGGTTAATTATATTATGCTGCATAGAATATATGACCTTTTAACATTAATTTCAAATAAACTTGTTGGCCCAGAAGATACGGCAAAAATGGTTGCATATCATGACCAAGGATATCTATTAGGACCATCCCCTTCATATACCCCAGATAATTCTCAAGAAAACAGTTGACTTAAAAAAAACATTGTGTGATACTTAGTATTGTACGGGTTGTAGCATCCCACCAACTTTTGCTCCCCGTGCTTACGCTTCGGCGTAGCAAGACCCAATCGGATCCGCCTCTGATTGGGTTTTGTCCTTTATAGGCGGTATAATAAGAGGATGCAGACAAGACATAAGATAGTAACTCTATCAACATCAGCACCTACGGCTTTAACATACGAGGATAATGTTCAATCTAGCTATACGTTAGTAATTCAAAACAATAATGATTCTGGATATGTTTATATAGGGTCTTCAAGTGTTTCAACATCATCCTACGGATATAAACTATTTCCTGGGCAAGGGCTGACGGTAGAGCTTTCTGCTTTTAATAGACTGTATGCAGTCTGTTCAACAAATACTATGACTGTATCTCTATTGGTGATAGAACGTGCCATTTAATACAGTTGGCATAGGACCAATTCCTGCCCACCCTCCAGTTCATTGGAGCCCTGTATTTTCAGCTACTGGATTAACATTTACTGGAAGCGGAACAACATATCCTACATATGGATCTGTATACTCAAAGTCTGAGTACAACGTAAGCTTTTGGATACAGATAGATTTATCAACAGTAACTAATTTTGGGACGGGACAGTTGAAGGTTCAACTTCCATTCCCTCCTCATACGGGAACTATGAATCACTTTCCAGGATGGGTTTGGTATGATCCAAATGGCGGAGATCCAGATTTAGCTAATCATATTATTCTAAACGTAGATCATCTTCCAGGAAGTCAGACATTAGATTTACATTGGCTTGGTGGAGACACACCAACACCAAAACCTGTTAGAGAATTTCCTTTAACTTCAACTAGCCCATATACATTAACTACAGCATCTAAGATATATATTAACGGCAATTACTTTACAGACATTCTCTGAGCCCAATAACAGACTTGAACTGTTGACCCTCCGCTTACAAGGCGGATGCTCTACCACTGAGCTAATCGGGCTTGGCTGGACATCCAGGGATCGAACCTGGGACCTAGAAGTTAACAGCTTCC